>JABEBX010019838.1_pt1 | contig 20765 bp, 16 predicted proteins | sample 7245971 | NCBI WGS metagenome assembly JABEBX01 (sample SAMN14506365, study PRJNA622280) | hot springs metagenome | biome: hot spring [ENVO:00000051]|acidic hot spring [ENVO:00002120]; feature: spring [ENVO:00000027]|sediment [ENVO:00002007]; material: sediment environment [ENVO:01001048]... | reverse complement strand
CCAGCGGACTTTCCACCGGAACAAAATGCGACACATCCGCAATATGCACGCCCCAAAAGAACTGCTCCGCACCCGATTAAATATTTTTTCCTATTTCCACCTGCTCACGGAAGACCTTTCACTTTTAAACAAACCCCGCCCGATCACCCGCTGACAGCCGGCGTTGCAATTTGAGATTTGAAATTTCGGTACAGGATATTGAAACAATAAATTCACATTTTATGGCGCAGAAGTTTTGGCATGCCGCGGGCATAGTCACGGCATCAGGGACGATGCCTGTTACATTTGCGGTATATACCACAGGCGGGGCAGGATGGCGTTGACGCTCATACTGGTGCGAAAAAAAAACGCCTCGCATCAGGACTTATTCCAATACCGCGCGCCGTACACGGCGTGTTCGCCAAGCTCTTCTTCAATACGCAGAAGCTGGTTGTATTTGGCGACGCGATCCGAACGGGCCGGGGCGCCGGTTTTAATCTGGCCGCAATTGGTGGCCACGGCAATATCGGCGATGGTGGCATCTTCCGTTTCACCGCTGCGGTGGCTTAATACAGCGCTGTAGCCATTACGCATGGCCAGGTCCACGGCTTCCAGCGTTTCAGTCAGCGTGCCGATCTGATTCACCTTTACCAAGATGCTGTTGCCCACACCGCGTTCAATGCCCTTGCGCAGGAATGCCGGGTTGGTCACAAATATATCATCGCCGACAAGCTGGATTTTTTTACCCAGTTTATCAGTGAGGGTTTTCCAGCCATCCCAGTCACCTTCAGCCAGACCGTCTTCCAGCGAGCGGATGGGGTATTTGTCCGCCCAGCTCGACCAGATACCGATCATATCATCCGCGGACATGTAATTATTGGGGTCGCTCTTAAAGAGCTTATATTTTTTCTTGCTGTGATCCCACAATTCACTGGCGGCGGGGTCCAAAGCGATAAACACATCTTTGCCGAGTTTGTAGCCGGAGGCTTTGACCGCCTCGGTGATAACTTCCAGTGCTTCATCATTGGATTTGAGGCTGGGAGCAAAACCGCCTTCATCACCCACGGCGGTGCTGAGGCCTTTTTTGTGCATCACTTTTTTCAGTGTGTGATAAATTTCCGTTCCCATGCGCAGAGCGTGGGCAAAATTTTTGGCGCCCCATGGCTGAATCATGAATTCCTGAAAATCCACATTGTTGTCCGCATGTTTGCCGCCGTTGAGAATGTTCATCATCGGCACCGGCAGCACATTGGCAAACGATCCGCCGATGTACCGGTACAGCGGCAGGCCGCTGGCGGCAGCACCGGCCTTGGCGACCGCCAAAGAAACGCCAAGAATGGCGTTGGCACCCAGATTGGCCTTGGTGGGGGTGCCATCAAGTTCAATCATCAGGCGGTCAATGTGCTCTTGATCTCGCGGATCCAGATCAATGAGCTCCGAGGCGATTTTTGTATTGACGTTGTCTACGGCTTTGGTGGTGCCTTTGCCGCCGTACCGCTTGGCTTCGCCGTCGCGCAATTCCACAGCTTCATTTTCACCGGTTGACGCACCGCTGGGAACCGCAGCGCGGCCGAGGGTGCCGTCATTTAAAATCACATCGACTTCCACAGTGGGATTACCGCGGGAATCAAGAATTTCACGGGCGTGGACATGTTCAATACACAGATTCATTTCAGACTCCAAGTCAACAATCAAACCTCAACCGGCAGCCACTTCGCCAAACCGGGAAAACACTACACTAGCATACTTTTGACTTTTTTGCCAAGTCAAGCGTTTGCATAAAGCGGTATTTCACCGGCGGGAGGAGAGGACGATGACCACTTGCCGAATCTGCTGAACATCGGTGCGCGGGGTGATTTTCAGGCTCCAGCGCAAGCTGGTGCGGGAAGATTGATGCACCGATTTTATCACGCCGATGACCGCGCCGGCCACCGCCTGCGGCCATTCGTTGTCATTGAGCAAAACCAGATCGCCCGGTTTGGGGGCCATGGCATGGATGGATTGGTCTAGCTCACAGCGCATCCGTCCCGGCCCGGCGCCTTCAATGAGCGCCTGCGGGGCAATGCTCACCAGGCCGGTGCGCACGGGGCGGCTGATCGCGGCGATTTCTTTCATGCGTGGATCGGTCAGAAGCCGCACGGTGCAGGTTTCCGGGCCGACATTGTCCACGCGCCCGATCACGGCCCGGTTGGCCAGCACCGCGTCACCGGCGCGGATGCGTTTATCATCGCGCCATCCCTGATCCAGCACGCACTGATCCCCGTTGCCGGTGGAAAAGCCGTCAATGCTGGCCGCCCGCAGCCGCTGCACGGAGAGGCCGGGGAAATTCTGATGAATCACGCGGGTTTCACGCAGCAGTTTTTCCAGGGCGCTGATGCGGGTGACCAGCATGGCAATTTCATTCTCATAGCGCGTGCGCAGGGCTTCCACGCGGCTGCTGGAGTTCTGATGCGGATGCAACAAGCGGTTGACACCGGTTTGCAGACCGGTGAAAATGGAAGAAAATGGGGCGACAAATGTTTTAACGGCTTCCGATGCGGCTCCGCGCGGACGGTTGACCACCTGCGGGTGCCGCGCTCCAACAGCCACGGTGGCCAGAGCGGCAAGATTAAGAATCCAGAACCATTTTCGCGGCGTCATTTTCATCATGCCTTCCTCCGGAAAGCATATCTGACCCGGAGCCTGTTTGATACATCATGCAAGCCAATAAGTTCCCGCCAGGCCGGGCGGAAAAGACGCATTACATTTCGTCGGTGTCGGATTCCAGGGCTTCCTTGAGGTCTTCCAGATTTTCCAGCAGCACATTGGTGCCGCGGGCCACACAGGTCAGCGGGTCTTCCGCGAGGCGCACCGGCAAGCCTGTGGCCTGGGAAATGACTTTATCAATACCCCGTAACAGGCTGCCTCCACCGGCCATGACAATGCCGGACTCCACGAGATCGGCGGCCAATTCCGGCTCCGCGCGTTCAAGGGTGTGGGTGACCGCATCGATAATTTTTCCGATTGGTTCCAGCAGCGCCTCACGAATTTCTTCGCTGGTGATGATGCATTTGCGTGGCAGGCCGCTGATCATATCACGCCCGCGCACTTCCATGGTGGTTTCCGGCCCCACGGCACTGGCTGAACCAAGTTCAATTTTAATGCGTTCGGAAAACTGTTCGCCAATCATGAGATTGTAGGTTTTCTTCATGTGGTTGACGATGGATTCATCAAAATTATCACCCGCGGTGCGGATGGATTCCGATACAGCCATGTCACCCAGGCTGATGATGGCAACTTCCGTCGTGCCGCCGCCGATGTCCACAATCATGCTGGCGGTTGGCTCGCGGATGGGCAGGCCCGCGCCGATGGCCGAGGCCATGGGTTCACTGACCAGATACACCCGGCGGGCTTCCGCCTGCAGCGCGGAATGAAACACCGCCTGTTTTTCAACCGCGGTAATCCCGGATGGAATGGCGATAAGTACACGGGGCCGGACAAATTTGCGGCGGCCATGCACGCGCCGGATGAAGTAGGTGAGCATGGCTTCGGTAATTTCAAAGTCGCTGATGACGCCATCTTTTAACGGGCGCACGGCGGTAATATTTCCGGGGGTTTTTCCGAGCATCTCCTTGGCGACAAGGCCCACGGCATTGCCATTGTGCAGAACAATATTGGTGCCTTTTTTAACCGCAACCACCGAAGGCTCATTAAGCACAATACCCTGGCCGCGCACGCTCACCAGCGTGTTACAAGTACCAAGGTCAATGCCCATATCGAGGGAAAACCAGCCCAACATTGAATCAAAAAACACGCCAAAGCGCTCCGCGACAGAACCCAGAATGGGCCGGTACGGCAATCACTTCTTTTTGTGCTTCGCCGACCTCGGCCCTCCATACCCCAAATGGGCATTGCTTTAGAATACCATATTATCGGAATTATCGGTACTGCGAAAATAAAGAACCGGGATTTATACCCAACCCGGCATACCCGCAGACCGTCAATCCCTACGTATGTCCAAGCCACAATTTGTAACAATCTTCACCCCCGCAAAGATTTACCGGCTCGGCACACCGCGCTTTCTGTGAACCATTACCTCCGGCAAAGCAACCGGCTGTTTCGTTACTCCGGCGCAACCTGGCATCATGACGGGCGTCATTCAGAACCCGATCATGGTCTTGTATTCCACCGCAATATAAATCAGAGACGCCAAGGTTGCTAGAAAACCAATGATCGCCAGCGATGTATATATATTGGGCTGGGGACGCACCGTAATTCGGGCGGGTGGGTTTACACGTGACATGATAACTCCCGGCAATTCATAAAATTAACTCCGCACCGCGTGGAGTTCCGGCATCTGCGGGGAACTCTTTTATATGGCGGCTGCCGCTGCCACACGGAGCGACGGCGAATTCACTACCCGTGCCGCATCAGGGCCATGCAATTCACAGCCCTGCAAAATGCGGATACTTCCAATTTAGATTCCCGGGCCGCTCATGACCATTTCGTTGGGGGCAATGGTGGTGCCCGGAGCCTGCAGCGACACCACGCCAACGGATTCCGTGGAGTCGGCTTTCTGCACGACCACATCACCGATGTAGCGGCCATTGGAATAAATGGTCAGACGCGTTCCTTTACCCACACCGTCGCGCGTACCCAGCGAGGCACTGATGTAGGTGTGACCGTTATAACTGGCAACCTTCATAACCGTACCATTGACCTGAACCGGGGTTGGCACGCCGGCAACCGCGGTTGAAAGCGTTGAGGACGTCGGACTGGAAGTCCTGGCCGCAACTTCCATCTTGGACATCTGCCGATGCAGCGACGCCACGTTCTCCTGGAGAACCTGCATGGTTTGCCGGGCGACGTTGCGTTCATTGGTCAGCTCGGTGATGCGGCGGCCAAGTTCCGCATTCTGGTTCACGTAGGTAAGCAGCTTGGGACGCATGGCATTGAGTACAGTGTTTTGTCCGGCGACCTGGGTATTCAGCGAACTCACCGTGCTGGTCAGATCCGTAATGCTGGTCTGCAACTGACTCTTGGCCACCCGCAACTGCGCTATGGTTGTCTGGTTATCGGCGAGTTTGGATTGCAGATCAAGAATCGAGTTGTTCAGGCGTCCGGCCTTTTGAGCCGCGGCCTGCAGCGCGGCGGCCAGTTGTGTCTGCAGATTGCCGTTGGCCTGCTGAAGCTGACTGGTCATCGCCTGCGCCGCGATCTGCGCTTTTTGAGATGCCGCCACCTCGTTGCGATAATTCTGCTGCTTGTCAGCGAACATAATCACCAGCACGGAAAGAACCAGTGCCAGCACAAGCTGCAACAAGACAAATGTTTTTGTAAGAGTATTCAAGTGCGCCTCCTGTGGGTAAACAAATCCATATCCAGACCACGTCAACTTCACGCCAAAGCAAAGACTTCACCCTGACTTTCTCCCGCCGCAATTACTGAAGTTTAATAGCCAGCGGCGGTCTGTCAAGGAAAAAATAGATTTTCAGACAGAATCTTGTGAGAGCGGGATTTCAACGCCCGAAGAAGTCAATGCTGCGGGCCACGGCGGAACGCAATTCTCCGCGCGGCACAATGCGGTCAATAAATCCCTTTCCCAGCAGGAATTCAGCACGTTGAAAACCCTCGGGTAATTCCATACGAATCGTATTGGCAATCGTGCGCGGGCCCGCAAAACCGACCATAGCCTTGGGTTCGGCAAAAATCAGGTCCCCGAGCATGGCGAAACTCGCCGTGACGCCGCCGGTGGTCGGATCCGCCAGAATGCTGACAAACAACCCGCCATGGCGATGGTGCCGGGCCAGCGCGGCGGAAGTCTTGGCCATCTGCATAAGACTCAGGGTGCTTTCCTGCATACGCGCGCCGCCGGAACAGGAAACAATCGTCACCGGCAAATGTTCCGCCGTGGCGCGTTCCACCGCGCGGGTAATTTTTTCACCCACCACCGCGCCCATGGAACCGGCAAGAAAAGTAAAGTCCATGGCGGCCAGAATCACCGGGCGGCCCTTAATAAACGCCCGTCCGGTTAATACGCCGTCTTTTGAACCGGTAAGTTTTTGAGCTTCAATAAGCTGCTGACGGTATGCCTTTTTTGCGGAAAATTGGAGTGGATCTGTGGCGGTGAGATGGGCGTCCATTTCTTCAAACGTTCCCGTATCCGCCAGCATGGCGATGCGCTGACGTGCCGAAACCCGAAAATGATGTTTGCAATTCGGGCACGTATGATGGTTCTCTTCCATCTCCTTGCGATAAATCATTTCATTGCAACCGGGGCACGCCAGCCAGAGACCTTCGGGCACGTTTACATGCCGACGAACCTGAACAAAGCTGGAGGACGTATTGACTTGTGTTGATACCTGTTGCGTCATTGTTATTTGTGTCATGTTTCTTTCCTTATGCCATCCGTTGCCATCCAAGCATGATCCATCATCCAGCGGTCAATGACCGCCAACAATGGCCGATAACCACACACCCCGCCTTAGTGCTGTCCTTGAGGAATCATGATAAGACTCTGCAAGGGACAAGGCAATAGTTTTTTAAAATTTGATGAAGATCACCTACATGGGATATTAATAATTATCCGTATTTATTAACATTTTGCGATGCCTAACAACGCTAATTCATTTTTAATTCTTATTTATGAATTATTTACATTTTTATTATAGGACGTAATATGACTCAATGGCAACCAGTACTATCGCAATCTCAACGCATCCACTTCACACCGGCGGCGATATCTCCGCCGCCTGGTCCACTGCTAAAATATTTCCTCCCCCCGCGCGCAGCACTTTCCCATGGGCCGCCAACTAACGTATCCTATAGTGATGGCCAATAAATTCTCATTCCAACGCCGGCGATGGATACTCAATGCCGCTTTGGCACTGGGCTGCATGTTGGCGTATCTGGCCGGTGGATATGTTCTGCTTTACACCGGCTGGAAAAGCGGCAGAATCGCCACCGCAGCTTTACGCTCTGAAATCATGGCGGAATCCCTGCTGGCGCGTCTGCCGCCCCGCCAGAACCGATTCAGCGGATACACCGACTGGGCCAATGCGGTATTGCCGCTGATCACGGAACATCCAAGTACCTATGTCCATATCCAATATATCATGATATGGAAAAGTGATGGAACCGTGGTTTTTCTGGCCCAGCGGGAAAAAACGGGATTGGTCTTGGACTCCAGCTTTATCGGCCACACACTCAATCCGTCGCATTGGCCCACACCCACCGGCGGCGCGATGACCGTCCGAAAAGTCCGGAGCGTGCCGTGGGACACCAATCCGAACACGTATGTGGATACCACGGTGCCGGTTTTCTGGCATGGCTTAAGTGCCTATTTAAGCATGGGCTATCCAACGTCCGCATTTTTTGACCGCTTTTTTCATGACCGGAAAAAAGCCTTGCTGCTGCTTGGATTAACCGGTATTGCAGGGGAACTGGCCTTGGGATTACTGGCGTTTTTCATAAAACGCCGGCTCGATGCAAACCGCGCCCATTACGCACGGACACTCCTGGCCCGCACCAGCCTGCTAAGCGAACGGGGGATGCTGGCATCGGTGTTGGCCCATGAAGTACGGTCCCCCTTGACCGCTTTGGGTTTCAATCTGCATTTTCTCCGGAATCTGGAAAGCCCCAATCGCGATACGTCGCAACAGGCGGCTCTGATCGAATCCTGTGAACGTGAAGTTCGCCGACTGGATTTGATGCTCGATGATTTCCTGACGCGCACGCAAATTGTCGGCGGGGGGCGGGACGCGTCTCTGAACACCGTGGTCACGGAGGCCTTGGACTTTCTGCGCCCGGCCCTGGCCAGTCAGGATATTAGGTTTATCACGCATCTGGACCCCGCCGATCCACATGTACCAGTCAGCTCCGATGAACTGCGGCAGGTGCTTTTGAATCTATGCACCAATGCCCAGGAAGCAATGCCGCGTTCCGGCACCTTGGCCATTTCAACCATGGCGGAGGCGGAAAATGCCGTTCTGCTGGTACGTGACAGCGGCAAGGGAATTCCGCCGGAGGTTCAGGAACGCATGTTTGATCCATTTTTTTCCACCAAGCCGCACGGCAGCGGCCTGGGGTTGGCGCTGGTGCGGCGCGTGGTCACCGGCGCTGGTGGAAGTGTCTTTTTTGAAAGTGAATTGAAGCATGGAACAACCTTCAGAATCGTCATGCCGCGCGCGATATTGCCCACCGCCGCCCCCACCGCACCAGCCGTGGATCAACAAGTCCGCGGACATCGCATGGCACAACAGGGGCCGCTGACCGGAACACAACAACCCGAAAAAGGATGACGTTGCATGGAATCCACTACTTGCCGGCGCGGCCGGATTTTACTGGCGGAAGACGATCTGAGCGTTTTGGAGGCATTAAGCCTGGCGCTGCGGCACACTGGTTACGATGTGCTAACCGCCCGCAATGGCCGCGAGGCATTGCGCATGTTGAGCCCGGAAGTGGATCTGCTGATTTCCGATTTATGGATGCCCCAGATGGATGGTCTAGCCCTGCTGGATGAAGCCCGAAAAGCCGTGCCGGCATTACAAACCGTCATCATCACCGGCAACGCCACCGTGCCCAGCGCCGTGCGCGCTATGAAACTCGGAGCATTTGATTATCTGACCAAACCTTTCACCCCGCCGGATCTCCTGGATGTGGTCGAACGGGCTTTGGAGCAAGGGCAATTGAATCGGGATTTAACCACTTTGACCGGCAGCGGAGCCGATACGCAAATTGAAAGTCTCATTGGCCGATCACCGGCGATGCTGGAAGTTGCGCAGACCATCCGGCGCGTTGCGCCTTTTAAAAGCACCGTCCTGGTGGAAGGAGAAAGCGGTACCGGCAAGGAACTGGTGGTCCGGGCGATTCATCAGTTAAGCCCCCGGCATTCCCAGGCGTTTATCGCATTTAATTGCGCCGCGGTTCCATCCAATCTGGTGGAAAGCGAGTTGTTCGGCCATGAACGCGGCGCTTTCACCGGGGCCGATACGCGAACCAGCGGCTATTTTGAGGCCGCCAACGGCGGAACGCTTTTTATTGATGAAGTTGGAGAATTGGAACCGTCGGTGCAAACCAAACTGCTGCGTGCCCTGGAAACCGATATGGTCATGCCGGTCGGCGCAACACGGGAAAAATCCGTGGATGTGCGCGTCCTGGCCGCGACCAATACCAATTTGGCTCAAGCAGTGGAGGAAAAGCATTTTCGCGCGGATTTATTTTATCGCCTTAATGTGGTCCGTATTGAATTACCGCCCTTGCGGAACCGACCGGAAGACATTGCCTTGCTGACCGCATCACTACTGGCCCGCCTGGCCCGCGAGCTGCATCTGCCCGAACCAGTCGTTGAACCGGGCATGGCGGCGGCGCTGCAGCGGTACCGTTGGCCGGGCAATGTGCGTGAACTGCGAAATGTGTTGGAAAGCATTCTCGTACTGCGGCAGAAAGCCGTATTGACGGAGGCGGATTTGCCGGAATATATCCGCAACCCCGATGCCCAGCGTCAAGCATCCGGATTGGATCTGGACATGGCGGAACGTGAAGCCATTGAGCGCACGCTGCGGCAACATCATGGCGACCGTACCGCCGCCGCCAACACCCTGCGCATAAGCGTCCGCACGCTGTATCGGAAAATGGCCCGGTATGGATTAAGTTGACCATTGGCGGCACTGCGCTGCGCTGGATATAACCACCTTTTACTGAAAGGCCGCCCCATGCGTCGAGTATTTCAGGGCGGACTCTGTAAGCTTTATTGCCAAAATATCCGATTGGTATAGCACGCTCCAATCGCCCGGAGCAACCGCGTTTTGCACGCACTATAATGTCATTTTTCCATAAATTGGCTTTGCGCGTATGTGCATTTTCTTGCCAGCGGACCGGTGGAACAGACATGACCGGGACAACTTCCGCCACGGTGTAAAAACTTGACTACCTTACCATCGCCGCTTGTTCGTCGGCATGGTAGCTGGAGCGTACCAGCGCTCCGGACTCCACAACGGAAAATCCCAATTCCAGGCCGACGGTTTTCCACCGGGCAAACTGCTCCGGCGTGATCCAGCGGTCAATGGGCAGATGCTCCCGTGTGGGCTGCAAATACTGACCCAAAGTAAGAATGTTGACATTCACTGTGCGGATATCCTTGAGCGTCTGCAGCAGTTCATCATCGCTTTCACCAATGCCGAGCATCAAGCCGGTTTTGGTGGTAAAGCCGCGTTCTTTGGCCCGGCGGAGCAATTCCAGGGAGCGCGGAAATTTGGCTTGCGGGCGCACACGAAAATACTGGCTGGGAACTGTTTCCACATTGTGGTTGAGAATATCCGGTCTGGCATCCAGGACCCGATCCAGATCCTCCCAGTGCCCGCAGAAATCAGGAATCAGAACTTCAATGGTGGTTTGCGGTGATGCCGCACGCACGGCGGTGATGGTTTGCGCCCAGATTGTTGAGCCGCCGTCTTTGAGTTCGTCGCGATTCACGGAAGTAAGAACAATATGCCGCAGTTTCATAATCGCCGCCGTCTCGGCCACGCGGCGCGGTTCGTCGAGGTCCAAAACCGGCGGGCGGCCCGTTTTAATATGGCAAAAGCCGCAACTGCGCGTGCAGACATCGCCGAGAATCATGATTGTGGCGGTGCCGCGGCCCCAGCATTCACCCATATTGGGGCACTTGGCGGATTCGCACACGGTGTGGAGGCGATGTTCATCAATCACGCCGCGCACGCGGGTGTAGCCCGGCCCGGCCGGGAGTTTCACTTTCAGCCACGATGGCTTGCGCCCCGGCTGCATGTAATCTGGGCGGTTATCCGCCACGGCCAAAGGTAAAGAGACGGCGGCATTCACGGGCAAGTCCTATTCAAAACACGTTCCGGCAACGGCAATCCATTGGCCGGATTAAACATTTGATTATATCACAGTGCAAGGTGATTTCATGCCGCGCGAGGTTATAATGAGGTCTATTGGTATAAGAGCCGGACTTGGCGCACCGGCAAAATACGCGATGTAAACCAAATGGAAAAAAGGAAATTCATGAGCCGCAATAATTCTCCCAAACGCTCTAAACGCAAGCCAACCGCCCCACCCAAGCCGGTGGTTGCGCCTCCCCGGCCTGATCCGGAAACATTAGAGGTGGTGGTTTGGCCTGATCCCGTGCTCACGCGGCGGGCCGGTGATGTGGAAAAAATTGATTCCTGGCTGCTGCGGGTTATTGACCGCATGAAGCAACTCATGGAATCGCATCAGGGCGTGGGCCTCGCGGCTCCGCAGGTGGGTCTGCCTTTAAGGGTCTTTGTGATGGCGGAAAAAGGAAAGGCGGCGGACGCCGTCGCGGTTATCAACCCGGTATTGGAACTGGATTCTCAAACGCAGGAAGCGGAGGAAGGGTGTCTTTCTTTGCCGGGAATCCGCGGGCAGGTGGTGCGGTCCAGGCGGATCACGCTGCATGGCTATGACGCGCAGAGCCAGAGGATTTCCTTGGCCCTGGAAGATTTCCCAGCCCGCATCGCCCAGCATGAAAATGACCATCTTGATGGCGTGCTGTTCATCGCCCGCATGGCCCCCGCCGCGCGTATTTCCATAACCAGAAAATTGCGCGAACTGGAAGCGGAACAATAGCCCGGCGCGGCGAAACCGCAACCAAACAGCACATAGCCCCGGCTTTGCCGGTGGGAACGTTCTACAAAAGCTGGAGATGGCGCGGTGGAAAACTTTTGCACGCTACGAAGAATTTTGCGGATTGTGGCACAGAAACAATAGCACAATATTTGATTCCGGCTCGCCAGATGTTAAACTGTGTTTATGGAACTAAGTGTCAATGGTGAAAAACTTCAGTTGCCCGACGGTGTGACAATTATGGCGTTGCTGGAACAATATAAACTGCCACCCGTGCGGGTGGCGGTGGAGTTGAACCGAGATATTGTGCCCAAAAAGGCGTATGCGAATACGAATCTCAAATCGGGTGATATGGTGGAAATTGTTACTTTTGTCGGTGGGGGTTAAATCAGGATAAATTATGGCGATAACACAATTTAAGCTTGGGCCGTATCAACTGGAATCGCGGCTGATTGTCGGCACCGGAAAATATGCTTCATTGGAGCTCATGCGGGAATGCCACAGTGTCAGCGGCGCGCAGGTGGTTACGGTGGCCGTGCGCCGCGAGCGGCTGGTGGATAAACATTCCGGGCGCAACATTCTGGATTTTATTGATCCAAAAAAATATATTCTCCTGCCCAACACCGCCGGCTGTTTTAATGCCGATGAAGTTGTGCGTGTGGCCCGGCTGGGCCGGGAGATGCTCACCAATTCCGGGTATCGCGGTGCGGACTGGGTGAAGCTGGAATGTCTGGGCGATACCAAAACATTGCTGCCTGAGCCGGTGGGAACGCTTGAATCGCTGAAAATTCTGGTAAAGGATGGCTTTCAGGTGCTGGTGTACTGCTCGGACGATGTCATGCTGTGCCAGCGCCTAAAAGAAGCGGGCGCCGCGGCGGTGATGCCGGCGGGATCGCCCATTGGTTCCGGGCAGGGCGTGCTGAACCCCAATGCGATCCGCATTATTCTTGAGCAGCTTAAAGAAAATGATCCGGACTATCCGGTGATTGTGGATGCCGGTGTCGGCACCGCCAGTGATGTGGCGGCGGCCATGGAACTGGGTGTAGATGGGGTGCTGCTGAACACCGCCATTGCGGGTGCAAAGGAGCCGGTCAAAATGGCCCGTGCGATGATGCTGGCGACCGAATCTGGCCGATTGGCGTATGAAGCCGGGCGAATTCCGCGCAAACTCTACGCCACCGCCAGCAGCCCATGGGAAGGCCGCGTAAATGGGTGAAATCAGCAAGGAAGTGTGGGAATGCATAAAGCAATGTTAGCCGGTGGATTTATCCACCGGTGCGTGGCCAATAAAGCGCTTATAACAGAAAATATTTAGTAGCAACCCATAATGTGCGGTGGCCATCCCTGCAGGCCAATGGAACCAACATCCCACCGCACTGGAAAACCGCCTGACATGGCGCATGTACGATCTTGCAATTTTATTGCGTAGCAATAATTTCAGGGTTCATCGCAACTGCCGACGCTTACGCAAGGCCAAAAGGGCCAAGCCGCCAATGCCACCGCCAACCAGCGGCAGAGTTGCAGGAACGGGCAGTTCGCCAACAGCAGGGACAGGGACTGGATTTGACGGCAGATAATCGTAGGTAAATGCGTCCGGTCCCGTGCCAAAATAAACTGTAACATTCCCAGTAACTTCCGTCTCGCTCGTAACCGGCGAGATGGGCGAGGCATCGAGCGTGAAGGTTACGCCATCGGATCCGTTGGTTCCTGTTCCAAAAAGCGATGGGCTATGGGGGCTGATACCGCTGGTTCCCGTCAATGAGTCAATGATCAGATCAGTAGGGGCCCCTTTGGGATAACCACTTCCCGCCGACGGAGCAGAAGCGACGCTCAGATTTCCCATTATCTTCGGGTTACCCAGAGTATAGCTCTGGCTCTGGCTCTGGCTCTGTGAACCTAAGGCCCATGGGTCGTGGAGACTACTGTTTGAGAGTTCGGTACTACTCGCCACAGAGGTTCCCTCATAACCAACCAAAGCAGATTCGTCGATTGCGAGCGATCCGCTGAAACCGGTCAACGAGAAAGTGATCCCAGAGATCGCTTGGCTGATTCCGCCAACAGGACTCGTAGTGTTCTGAATATTTATAGTTATATCGTTATTGGTCGTGTCAAATGTAAATTGAATGGTCGACGCATAGCTGCCACTGCTCGGCGGATTACTGCCGGAGAACGTCTGCACACTCGCGTGCACCGCTCCCGCCCCCAGCATCCCTGCCGCGGCGATTAAACCTGCCGATAGAATTGTTTTCTTTAACATCTTGCATACTCCCGATAATGGTTTCCCGGATAAAAAAATTATCCGGCTTGCTCTGTCTCAACCACGTCAACACAACGTGATAGAGAACAGTTGTTTTCATCTACATGCGATAAAGTAGATTCTGATAGCTAATAGCCTATCGCATCACAACATCCATGTTATTAAACCCACTGGGAGGCTCTGCCTCTCGCTGAAATCTGAATTATTTTAAGCGGCACGGCTTTTGAGAGTGCCTCTCTTCAACTCCAGCAAGATAAAGACTACAATTCTTCACGGGCCATTGCAAATATGTTTTGATTTTTTTCTTAACTATCTTTTTTCTCGGACCATCCATCCATCCTTCAATACGGCTATTAATTCATTAATATGAAATATTTTCCCATAAATCACACCTCATCGGCATAAACAGACAACCGCGGGCGTTTACGCCATAATAGCATTGGCGGCACCGGCCCGGTTTGCCATGGGATTTATTTGCCCGGCCCGGGCGGCAACCGAATGATATGTGCATGGCGGATGACAGTCTGTGACAAAAAAGACCGGCGTTTTTATTCTCAAACTTCTGGTGATGATCGCGGTGTTCACGTTCGTGGGCATCAAGCTCGCGGAAACCTGGCATACCGTCGGCCAGCACCCGGTGCATATTGACTGGCGATTTTGCCTGATTATTCCGCTGACGTTTATCGGGATTATGGCCACCAATTCATTAACCTGGCTGTGGCTGGCGCGGCGCATGGGAGACCGCAGCCCGATTTTACCGCTGTTGGGCGCTTACACGTTCAGCCAGATGGGCAAATACGCGCCGGGTAAGGTGCTGCTGGTGTTAATGCGGATTGAACGCACGCACCGCGCCGGCATGTCACGCGAAACGTGCCTGCTTTCCACCCTGCTGGAAAATGCCATGTATACCCTTTCCGGCGGCCTGGCCGGTTCCACCGCACTGGTGCTGGCGGCACGCAATCATCCGCTGTATCTGGTGGGGTGCGGCATTCTCATGGCGGGGCTTCTGGGATTGTTTCATCCGCGCTTTTTCTTCTGGATTATCAACACGGCTTTACGCTCTCTGGGCAAGGCCGGCATCCCTCCAAACCGCCGCTTCAAACCTTCCCACATGATCTATGCGGTGCTGATGTTTTTGCCCTGCTGGTTCTTTGGCGGTATTGCCTTGTGGGCGGCGGTGCGGTGTGTGCATGATGTGAACATTTTACATACCGCGGAACTCATTGGCGTATTTGCATTGTCGGTAAGTTTGGGCATGTTCAGCCTGTTGCCGGGCGGGCTGGGCGTACGCGAGGCGGTGCAGGCATTATTCATCGCGCCTTTGGTAGGGGGTTCACCGGAACTCGTGATGGTGGTGGTGGCGTTGCCGCGGGTATTTCAGATTTTGGTGGAATTAACATTGGCCCTGACCGGCGGCCTGATCAACAGCCGCCTGACCGCCAAAACTCCTGCGCCATAAAATGCGAATTTATTCTTGCACGATCCCCAATTTGGGTGGTTCGGGGGTGCGGTTGTAGGCTTGGACGATGTTCTGCACCAGGCGGTGGCGCACGATATCGGAGCGGCCCAGTTCAATAAATGCCACGCCTTTGATGCCGGAAAGTTTTCTGCGGGCGTCAATGAGTCCGCTGACCTGCCCCGGCTCAAGGTCCACCTGCGTGGGGTCTCCCGTGACCACCATTTTGCTGCCTTCACCCAGGCGGGTGAGGAACATGAGCATTTGTGCGGGGGTGGTATTTTGCGCCTCATCCAGCAGCACAATGCTTTCATTAAGCGTGCGCCCGCGCATGTAGGCCAGCGGAGCCAGTTCAATCATATCATTGGCCATGAAGCGCCGAATCTGTTCGTAGGGCATCATATCATGCAGGGCATCCAGCAGCGGGCGGAGATACGGATTGACCTTGGCCTGAATATCACCGGGCAGGAAGCCGAGCTTTTCCCCCGCTTCCACGGCGGGCCGCACCAGCACCAGCCGGCGCACTTTATTTTGCCGCAACATGCTTACCGCCAATGCCACAGCGAGAAAAGTCTTTCCGGTTCCCGCCGGGCCGGCGCAAAATACCAGATCATGCTCCAGCATGGCATTGACATAATGCCGCTGACCGGCGGTGCGCGGTTCGATGGCCCTGCCACCAACGGTAACATCCAGCAGCGGCGGATGGTGGGCATGGCCCTGCGGTGCGGCCAGACGAATGGCAGTGGCAACGTGTTCCTGATTCAGGGATCGATGTTCCTTCAGCAGACGCATCATCTGCTGCACCGTCCCCACGCAATGTTCCACCGCCGCAGAATCCCCGCTGATTTTCAGTTCATGCGCGCGGGCGATCAGGGTAACGCCCACCACTTCGCGCAGGGTTTTCAAGTGCCGATCCGCCGGGCCGTATAACGCCAGACGGTGTTGGGCATCAATTTGAAGAGTTACTGCCAATATCCGCTCCTTACGACAACACAAGGCGGCCCATTTCCCAGTGCCATGTTACACGCACTGTTAAAAATTGTATGACCAGCCGATGAATATATCGAGGGCGGCGGGCTTGTCGGCATATTGGGGCGTAGCAATTTTTCCGTACCAGTCTTGGGAGCGCGGGTGTCCCCACCCGCTTTGACCGTTGAAAACGTCTTCGCAATGCGGCTAATGAGACTCATTTCGCGACGATTTCGGGGGTGGTACGGGAAAATTGCCACGCCCCGTTTAAGGCGTCAGCGAAACGGCCCCGGGTCTCTACCACAGGGCTGCACCGAGCGACTCAGCGGGATATGTTCCCCGCGCACCGGCCAGCCCATGCCGCGCCTGGTTGATCACTCGCCGGCTCTATCACGCACCCGTGCGGCGGTCTTTACCGGCGTGACGGTCTGGCATACAATCCGCTCTACTTTTATTGAGAGGATGTTTATGAGTGGAAAATCTGCAGGCTCCACCGCCGGCGCTTTATTGACGACATTACTATTATTGTCATTGCTCCTAATGACCTGCGGCTCTTTGACCCGTACAGCTTCCGCGGCCCCGGCCCAACTGGGACAGGCGTTTCAAGCGCCGCCGACAAAATACCAGTTGTACGTGTGGTGGCATTGGATGGGATTGACCGTCAGCCGATACGGCATTCGGCGGGATCTGGCGGCCATGAAGGCCGCCGGTGTTGCCGGCGCAACGATCTGCCCGATTGGCTCTCAGGCGGGAGTGGCGGCGAATATCATCAACAGCGGCACGCCAAAGCCAGTGAAATACTGGAGTCCGCGGTTCTGGCGCATGGTCCGGTATGCAGTGCATACGGCCAAAGATCTCGGATTGAAGCTGGGCATGGAAAATTGTCCCGGCTGGGATGCCAGCGGCGGCCCGTGGATCACGCCGGCATTATCCATGAAAATGGTGACGTGGAGCATCACGACGGTCAATGGGCCGGGCCGTGTGCATGTACAGCTTAAACAACCGCCTGAGCGGTTGGGCTTTTATCGCCCGATTTCCGTCTTGGCCATGCCGGATGCGGCCGTCGTGCCGCCGGGAGCCATCCGGAATATTTCCCATGACATGGATGCAAAAGGGCAGCTTACATGGCGGGCACCGGCGGGGCGCTGGCGCATTTATCGCCTCGGATACACATCCACCGCCTCTACAGACCATCCCGTGCCGGACAACCTGGTCGGCCCGCACGGTGTTGTGCATTCACTGGAGGCGGACAAACTCAGCGCCCGAGCGGCGAAGTTTCATATTGAGCATGTCATTGATGCGGTGAAAGCGCACCTTGGCTCGGCGGTGGGCCATACATTTGACCATCTGCTTTTTGACAGTTACGAGGCTGGCCCGCAGAACTGGACAGAACATTTTCGCCGCGATTTTATCAAGATGCGCCATTATGATCCGCGGCCGTGGCTGCCCGTGCTCGCCGGTGCGGTGATCGGCAGTCCGGAGCTTTCGCAGCGCTTCAAGTTTGACATGGCGCGAACGGTTTCGCAGTTGTTTGTGAAGAACGATTTCGATGTGTATCGCCGGCTCATTGACGCCGCGGGCATGAAAATGTGCCTCGAACCCTATACCGGTCCATTTAACACCGTTGCCGCCGCCGCGTCCTGTGATATCACCATGGGAGAATTCTGGAACTCCAGCCGCAATGGAATTGCTGGCAATGTAGCCGGTGCGGCCCGCGCGGATGGCCGGACCCTGGTGGGGGCGGAAACCCTCACCGGTGGTCCCCAGTCCAGCCGCATGACTGAAACACCGGCCTTTCTGAAACCTGCTCTGGATGGCGGTTTTTTAAGCGGTGTGAATCGCTGCTATCTGCATGATTGGACCCACCAGGCACTGAATAAACGATACAAGCCGGGGATTCTCATGGGCTGGTGGGGCACGCATTTTGGTGAAAATGAAACCTGGTTCAAACCCGGTATTGCTTTTTTTACCTATATCAATCGTTGTCAGACCATGCTGCAGCAGGGGTCGCAGGTGTGCGATATCTGCACGCTCAACAGCAGTCCGCCGGGGTTTTCTGCCGATGCCTTGAGTCTGGCGATGTTCCAGCAGGCCACCGTGCGGCACGGTGAAATCACGTTACCTGATGGTCGCGCTTATGCACTGATGCTGCTGCCGAATACCCGGCAAATGTTGCCAGCCGTGGCGAAAAAACTGCGTTCTCTGGTCGCGGATGGTGCCACGGTCATCGGGCCGCGGCCCGTGGAATCCCCCAGTTTGACCGATTATCCGAAGTGTGACCATATTGTGGCCACCATCGGGCGGCAGGTTTGGGGCCATTGCGATGGCGTGTATATCCTAGAACATCGCTTCGGCAAGGGATTGGTGGCGTGGAACAAGCCGGTGTCGGCCGTGCTGGCACAACTGGGTGTACAGCCTGATTTTACTGTTCTCTCACCGGCAAGCGGGCCGCTGAACATTATATCAGCCGTCTATGCCGCCCCCGGCGCGGGCCGGCGGGTAAATGTCACGGCGCTGTTGCGGCAAGCAGTACAACGCAGCGGGGGCGAGAGTGTGAGGATGCGGGTTGATAACGGAGCGTTCGGAGGTGATCCGGCGTATGGCCATGTCAAGCAGTTGACGGTGCGGTACACACTGGGCGGGAAGCCCGGCATCGCGCGTATACAAGAGAATCAGATGTTGGCCATACCATCGCTGCAACTGGTGGCGATCCATCGGCAGGCACCGGGTCTGGACATTTATTTTGTGGTCAATCGCTCTGAGAGTCCCGTTCATGCGGTGGCGTCGTTCCGGATTGCCGGGAAAATTCCGGAATTATGGCAGCCTGTAACGGGGCAGCGCACAATGGATGGAGACTTCACGATCACAAAAGGCCGCACCAATGTGCCGCTGAGCCTGGGGCCGCAGGCGTCAATGTTTGTTGTGTTTCGGCATTCCGCCGCCGGAATCAATCATGTCACTGCGATCAATCGCAATGGCCATCCTGCCATCCATGCGCTAGTGCGCATGAATTCCGCCGGTGAATTTCGTTTGCGGACCCGGCATTCGGGGACTTATCAATTGCGGTTTTCTTCGGGCCGGAGGATGAACGTTAGAATCCCTGTGCTTCCGGCGGCGGAAAGTGTCGCCGGGCCATGGCGCGTGGCATTTACGCCGCACTGGGGCGCTCCGCGTCACACTGTGCTCCCAAAGCTGGCCTCATGGACCACATCACAGAATGCGGGAATCAAGTACTTTTCCGGCACTGGCACATATCAGAAGACGGTATCTATCCCGGCTGATTTTTTCGGAGCCGGCAAACGGGTAATTCTGGAGTTAGGTGTACTGCACTCTCTTGCGCAGGTATGGGTAAATGGGCATGATCTGGGCGTACTGTGGCATGCGCCGTTTCGGATTGATATCACGTCTGCCATCAAGCCCGGTGTCAATCACCTGCGGATCGCAGTGACCAACCCATGGGCGAACCGGCTGATCGGGGACCTGCAGCAACCATCAGATTTGCAGTGGGGGCCGGCAACATCGGTGGGGCGGCCACTGGTTAAGTTTCCAAAATGGGTGATCAACGGAACCCCGCGGCCTTCTCCGGGCCGGTACACATTTGAAACATGGAATTACTACACCAAGACTTCGCGCCTCCGTCCGTCGGGGCTGTTAGGCCCGGTGACACTGGAGTTGGAAGCGGATGTGGGGATTGCGGCTCCAGCCGAGCAGGGCGGTAAATGAATCCGCAGGGGGCGTGCCAGCGGTGGTCCGGCAGAAAATAATGTTATCTGCCCAGTATCAAAGCAGCCCCGCGGTTTCATCGAGTCCGAACATCAGGTTCATATTTTCAATGGCCTGCCCGGCAGCGCCTTTAACCATGTTGTCAATCGCCACGAGTACCACCAGCCGCCCGTTGTACAATTTCACGGCAATGTCCCCAAAGTTGGTGTTGGCGACATATTTGGTGCTCGGCAGATTGTGCCGGCGAATTCGCACAAACGGCTTGCCGCTGTAGGCTTTTTCAAAAGCTGCAACGGCGTGCTCCAGAGTAACGCCCGGCTTGGGCTTGAGGTAAATGGTTTCCAGAATTCCCCGGTCCATGGGAATCAGGTGCGGTACAAACAGCAGTTCAACCGTCTGGCCGGTAAGGGTTTCCAGCGTCTGCTGAATCTCCGGCGCATGGCGGTGTGTGCCGATTCCATAAGCCTCAAAGGTTTCGTTGCGTTCCGGAAAATGATGCTGCTGCGATGGCGTGCGCCCCGCGCCGGAAATGCCCGATGCCGCGTTGATAATAATATCTGTCGCTTCCACCAGCCCCGCCTGCAGCAGCGGCGCAATGCCCAAAGCGCCCGCGGTGGGATAACATCCGGGATTGCTCACTAAATGCGCCCGCTTGATTTCCAATGCAAAAAACTCCGGCAGACCATAAACCGCTGCCGCCAGATTTTTGGCGTCGCTGTGCGCGTGTTTATACCATTTTTCATAATTGGCCGCGTCTTTAAGCCGGTAATCGGCGGAAAGATCGATGACCTTCAATCC
>JABEBX010000577.1_pt1 | contig 20768 bp, 17 predicted proteins | sample 7245971 | NCBI WGS metagenome assembly JABEBX01 (sample SAMN14506365, study PRJNA622280) | hot springs metagenome | biome: hot spring [ENVO:00000051]|acidic hot spring [ENVO:00002120]; feature: spring [ENVO:00000027]|sediment [ENVO:00002007]; material: sediment environment [ENVO:01001048]... | reverse complement strand
AGCCAGGACGATTGTTCGGTGTAGTCCAGCTCGCTCGTGCAACCCGCATCTTTGTGGAGGATGTCGTCGATGTTTTTGAAGGTTTGCTCGAACATGGGGAATGCAGGGCTCAGGGATGTTGAGCGATGTTACCGGGCAGAAGATGGAGGCGGCAAAGGGGAGCTACGAGGTCGGTGTTGCCCACACTTTTCCGGAAATCTGTGGGCAGCGAAACTGGCGCGGAGCCAGTTTTTCTGCGGCACTCAGGGTGTGAGCTTTCCCTATAGAAATAGATGGAGAAGGGAGCCTTGGGTGCGCAGGCGATTGGGGAGCCGAAGGTCGTTCGTTACGCTGTAACCGGACCGCGACTCTATCTTCGGCGCATGTTTTCTCGGGACCGCGCCCCTCAGCAGATTGTCGTGAAACCTTCGGACCACATTGCTGTAGACCAAGGTGGAGGGGGTAGGTCGTGCCTCAACTTGAAAAAACACTAGATCTGTGGTAAAAAACATTATCAGAACGCTGCATATAGCGTTCAGCTCCTGGCCAGCTAGCGCCAGAAAAACGGAACTACTGTCATGAGCAAGAACCTTTATATCGAACGGCGACCGGATGGCCAGTACGCAGTCCTTAGGCCTGATGCTGAGCGAGCCAGCGCTCTGGAGCCGACGCAGCGGCAGGCCATTGAGCGAGCTAAGCAGATTGAGCAGGATGCGACTGTCCACGTGGAACGGGTACGTGACACCGACAAGGGCAGTCGCGACAAGTGGCGTAAGGCTTGAACCATAGTGAGTCGTGGAGCAATGATTACTGCTCTGCGGAGTTACGCCCCAATTGGAAAAGTCGTAAGGTTGTTGAGTCCAACCGGTATGTATGGGAAAGCCGTTGCGTGGCGTTAATGAAAGGTCGAACTCATGGCGAGATGCACGGCCCCTGTTTATGGTCATCGTTCGTCGAGTGCTGCGGCAGCTTGCCCGGCGTGCGGCAGGTTTCCGAGTCCAGCGGTCACTTAACGGGCAGCTTCGGATGGCATGTGTCGGATTGCTCATGGCCGACTGAGTACCTCGAATCTCTGGCAGCGCCTCGCGACCCAGACCTGCTGTTCGCAGCGCCGCAGTTTCAATGATCGGTTCCTGCAGTGGCAGTCGGTCAGCGCGACACTTCGGCGACTGCGCCTCGGCCTTATGTGGAGCTCCACATAAGGCCGATCTGCGGTTTCTGGAGCGGCGGCCTCGTCCGACGACTACTGGCCGATAGAAAAGCCTCTCCAGACCCAGCGCGCCACGCGCACAATGAGCCAGTAGAAAACGATGAGCAAGCCCACACCGGCCGTAGGTGGCAAAAACATTGGCCAGAGCCATGACCATTCGGGCGGGGACGGCACCAGCGGCGGCGCGCCTTTGAGGAGAAACCCAGGAGGAGGCGGGACGGCACGACCATCCAGGATCGCATCAATCGCAGCCATGTGGCTGGCCGAAGCCGACTTATTCAGTTCAATCTGGAGGCTCGCGAAGTCTGTGTAATACCGCCATGCGTAGTCCAGCTTCGCGCTCACACCCTGGACGACGAAGCTATACCCGCACCAAATTAGGGCTCCTATGAGCCAGAGGCGGGACAGTCCGCGTCGCCAGTTTATGTAGGATACTGAAAGGCGCACGATGATGCTCCGTCTGCGGCGACAGACTTGATTATCGCCGCGTCGGCGTGTCCAAGCAGTAGGTTGAACACTTACTAATCGCAGGACGAGGAACAGCGGCGGGTCCGTGCTACTGGCCGTGGGACCATTCGGCAGCGTCGCATGGAAGAGGCTTCGTGCTCGCGCAGGGTCGAGAACACCAATACGTCGGTACTGCAAGCAGACGTTCAAGGTGCCATTCTCTCGACGACTGCTGAAAGGGCTTTACGACCGCCGTCTGGCCGCACAAACCGACTGCAGCTTTACCGTGAACGTGCGCTTGGTTATGCTGTGCATATGACCAGTATGCATCCGCCGCCGCTTTCCGCACATCCCTTCTTGCTGCCCCTGGCGGGCCAAGCGGTGGCCGCCGGATTCCCGTCCCCAGCGGAAGACCATGCCGTCGAGCGCATTGACCTCATGGAGCAGATCGTGCGGCATCCGCAGGCAACCTTCTTCCTGCGCGTGCGGGGCGACAGCATGCGCGAGGCCGGCATCCTCGACGGATCGGTGGTGGTCGTGGACCGGGCCCTCCGACCACGGCACGGGCAGATCGTGATTGCGGTGGTCGACGGCGAGTTCACCTGCAAGCGCCTGCACCAGCCCGGCAGGGCAGGGCGCATGCGGCTGCGCGCCGAGAACCCGACCTATCCCGACATCACGCCGCATGACGGCCAGACCGTGGAGATCTGGGGTGTGGTGGTGGCCTGCATCCAGCAATTCCCGGTCGGGCCATGATTGCGCTGCTCGACGGCAACATGTTCCGGCCCAGCCTGCAAGGTCGCCCCCTGGTGGTGCTCTCCAACAACGACGGCTGCGCCATCGCCCGCAGCGAAGAAGCCAAAGCCCTGGGCATCCGCATGGGGCAGCCCTGGTTTGAGATTCGGCACCTGACCGAATCCTCTGGGCTTGTGGCGCTCTCAGCCAACTTCACCCTGTACGGCGACATGAGCGATCGCATGATGAGTCTGGCAGCCGGACTCGGACATCGCCAAGAGGTTTACAGCATCGATGAATGCTTCGTCGACTTGACAGGTATACGCGGAGACCTCGTCGAGCGGGCGCGACGGGTGCGCGCGCGCATCCACCAGTGGATCGGCATTCCGACCTGCGTCGGCATCGGCCCCACCAAGACACTGGCCAAGCTGGCCAACCACATCGCCAAGGACGCAGAGCGCAAGCCAGGCAGCTATCCCGCCGCCTTGGCCCAAGTCTGTCATCTGGGCGCCATGTCGGAGGCTGAACGCGCCGCGCTGCTGCAGGCCACCGACGTGAAGGAGGTCTGGGGTGTGGGGAGCCGCTTGTGCGTCCAGTTGCGCGACGCAGGTGTGCACACCGCAGGGGATCTGGCCCGGATGGACCCGGTCACGGTGCAGCGGCGCTGGAGCATCACGCTGGCGAAGACCGTGCGGGAACTGCAGGGCGTGCCCTGTCTGGATCTGGAGGACGTTGCGCCGGACAAGCAGCAAATTGCCTGCACCCGATCCTTCGGCAATCCGGTGACGGCGCAGCAGGATCTGGAGCAAGCCCTCAGCGCATTCGCCAGCCGTGCCGCCGAGAAGCTGCGCAGGCAAGGCAGTGTGGCGGGCCAGGTGCTGGCCTTCATTCGCACCAGCCCATTCCGCCGGGACGATGCCCAGTACAGTGCGTACCGTCAGTTGCCCCTGGTGCAGCCGAGCAATCAGACTTCAGTCCTCATGGGCGCCGCGCTGCACATTCTGCGGGCGATCTACAGGCCGGGTTATCGCTATGCCAAGGCCGGCGTGATGCTGATGGACCTTCGGCCCGAGACCGCCCAGCAGTTGACCCTGGACCTGGACGCTGGCCAAGAAGATTGCCGTGGTCCCAAGCTGATGCACGCCATGGATGCCATGAACCAGCGTTTCGGCAGGGGCACGGTGCATCTGGCATCCACCGGCGCCAGCCTGGCCCACCGCACCTGGGAGATGCGACAACAGCGACGAACTCCAGACTACACAACCAACTGGAACGCGTTGCCGGTGGCGCGTTGAGGGGGGGCAACGCTTCTGATACGCAAGGCCGGCCAAGATACGGGCCAATTTTTCCTGCAATTGGGCATGCGCTCCGAGCGGCTTTTTTGGTTTAGTCACGCGTTTCAGTCGGGCGTGCGCACGCACGTGTTCAAACGCCGTAGAGTTCCGCGGCCTGGGACAGGCGCAAGGTGAGATCGTCCCGCAGGCTCTTGGGTGAAACGACCAGTGCCTGATCGGCATGGCTCAGCAGCCACCAGCGCAATTGCCAGCTGTCCTGTACCGTTGCGGTCAAAGTGCAAAACCCAAGCCGCATTGCCCCGATCACCTGATCTTGCGCCAGCGGTGTTTCACGCAGCAGTTGCGCCAGGGCTGCTTCCACGCGAGCCTTCAGCCGGATGCGCTTGCCATCACCGAACTGCAAGGCACCCGAGGCAATATAGGCGTCCACATCAAAACCCTCGACAAGTCGTGCATCTTGCGGCAGCGCTTGTGCGCTGCGCATGCGATGCACTGCATACAGGCGCACATCCGGGTAATCAAACGCCGTGGCCACCAAATAGGACACCGGCCCGCGCTGGACCAGCGCATGCGGGTGCAGGGTATAAGGCACTGGATCAGGTTCTCCCGCGCGGGTGTATAGCACCTGTAACTGACGATCGCCGAGCAAGGCCTCTTGCACGGTTTCGAGCACGCCCGGCACCAGTTGCGGCGGCAGCAAAGGCAGACTTGCGGGTACGGCGCGCACCTTGCTGGCCCAACGCGCTTTGGAATTGCTGGCTGCCAGCTCAGCGAGTTTGGCCTGCGCCTGCTTCAGACGGGATTCCAGCGCCTGCAGAATGGCCGCAGGCAGCAGGGGGCGCAGCGCCGCGTCGACGATGTGCAACGACAAGGCGTCCGTCAGGCTCAGTCCTGGCAGATTCAGAGACATCCCTTCCATCCAGTGCCAGCCATAAGGCGTGCCCTTGTCGTTGCAGGCAATGCCAAAGAGTCTGGATAGATCGATCAAATCGCGTTCGATGGTGCGTTTGGTCGCAGCGTAATCCAACTCGCCAAGGCGCTCCGTCAACTCTGCCGCAGTGATGCCCGGCGGCCGTGTGGGAAGCAGCTTGAGCAATTCCCACTGGCGCGCCAGGGTGCGAATGGCGTCAGAACGGGGCATGACTCAAACGCCGGGGCAGGAACAGAAGCTGGCAGGGCACAGTGCTGCCGACCAGGCTAAGTCGCGATGCAGCGCAGCGCAGGATCGCACAGCCAGCACGCAGCGCCGAACCGTATCACTCTCCATCACCAGCCTTGCGAGGGGCCATGCGCTGCTCGAACTCACTCAATTTGTCGGCAACGACGTTATAGGCTTCATGCTGATGACGGCAGAAGGACAAGACCTCATCCCCGGCGCATACCAAGTAGCCAGAAATAGTCTCCTCGAAAAACAAATCCCCCTTGAGGCCTTTGTTCTCGATGTAGGAGACGATAGCGTGAATGGTGTAGAGGGAGGAACCGCCGATGGGTTTGAGTTGGAAATTGCACATTTGTGATAAATTTGGGAAGGTTATTTAATAATAATTTTTGCTATAGATCAAGTAAACCTAATTCCAAGCTTCAGGGCTGATATCGTCTGGCACGCCATTATTTTTACTGACAGCGCCCATAAGGGCTAGAGGTGAAAAATTTGGCGCTGCCTTATTTATTTCATTAACAATTTCAGTTTCATCTGGATAATTTGCAGCTATGCGTGGAGGTATGACGATTCCGTGAAGTTGGGCCCGCAAATCATCCCATCTATCGCGGAGAACTTGCCAGTTTTTCTCGTCGTATGTTCCTTTGAAAATCACGGGACAAATTTCGATTCTTGGGATGTCGTCAGATTTATTTTTTTTATCAATTAGCTCTTGTAATTTTCTTTCCCACAAACTACCGATTCGATCAACTCTGCCTATTTGTTGCTCAACGATACCCGGATTCCATTCTGGATGGAGTAGCACGACGGTCCGGCAAGATTTATGGAGGTTAAGCCCTTCACGACCCACTACTGATTGCGCAACCAACACTTTCGGGTAACAGTGCTTTCGATTAAAAGCCAATTGCAAGAGGCGGCGCGTAGATTGTTTAGTCCCGCCATTCATCAATCTTGCAAAGCCGCCTTCTGGTCGATAATATTCATCACGCAAATTGTTGATTAATTTACTCCAAAATTCATTTGCCTCATCATCGTCCAAATCCACATTACCATCGGCATCACTTTCATCTCGATCACTCGCTGCATTAACAATATTGGCGAAGGCGGTCGCATAGTCATCCGGTGTTGCGGAGTCAATATCTGGGCCTATAAACTCCTTGACAGCTCGCGCCACGACTGACAGAGAGTTCTCGTCTTTGTCTTGATCATTTTTCAAAACATCATTCTTGAATGCGGCAAAAAAAACTTGCGTTCGATTGCTGTACTTTTCTGTTGCGATCCCCCCATTTTCTATATTCTCGATCAAGTTTTCACGTATTTTACGACGTTGCTGTTCAAGCGTCTTGTAATGTTGATCGAGATTTTTGTTTAAAGCTTCCAGAGATAATGTTCCTGATCGCTTCAACTGCCGATGAGCAACAATGATGGCATCCCACTCGTTCGCAAGCACCTTTGATTGCGGCCACGCTTGATGAACGTCGATGCTGCGCAGCATCTCCCGGGCATTGAGTAGGTCGACCAATGCCCGCAAAGGGCGAGTAAATTTACCGAAAACCAGAACTTTTTCATTTTGTTGGCTGACTTTTTCGATTTCCTTGACGGCAGCCAAGATGGCCGGATGATCGTACAATGCGTATTCACCTGAAACTGCGCCATCCGATGGCTGCATCATCACTTTTTGCCACCATTGTGCGCGTTGCAGCTGCTTATCTGGCAAGGCTGCTTTACTTTCGTCACGCTTGTCGGATGAGTTTGGAACTCCATCAGCTTCGCTCTGCTTCTTGTCATCTTCATCGTTACGATGCGTTTGATCAATCAACGCAGCAAGACCATGTCCATTCCCGAGCGTTAGGCGAAGTCTCTGGGCGACTGAATTATCGGATTTACTCGTTACAAACGACAGCGCTTCTGCTGCACACACCGCCTGTTTCCATGCGGGTGACAGACTTGCCGTATCAACCAATATTTCGCTTTCGCGACGGTAGGCATGAAAACCTTCTTTTGAAAGACGCTGGAATTCCTTGACTAACCAATCTTCACGCTTGTCACGGCGAAGCAGATAGGGATCCAGTGCGTGCTTGAATTCTGCTGCAGCGTTTTTGTAAGCTTCGCGTGTCGTCTCATCGCTCGGGCATTGCCTTACCTTTCGCACCGCATCTGCATAGAGCGTAATGGCTTTGGATGCGGACCGTACAACATCTTTGGCAACTTTGATGCGGTCGAGTGCTTGATTCCATTGTTCCGCATCGAGTTCGACTGGAGTCGCAGTCATGGCTAGGCGCCGCGAGACCGCAGATTGCAACACGACATGCTCAACCAAGCGATTCAGCCCGCTATCTTGTCCTCGACTCTTGTGTGCTTCATCAATAATGACCAAATCGAATACGCCCATTCCGAGACCAACGGCTCGCTCAAGCCACGGTCGCAGCTGAGAATTTCTGGCATATTCGCCGGCAACCAGCGCGCCAGGCCACGGTGTTTGTTTGACCAATTCGTGGATCAACTGCCTGCCCGCGTGGTCTTCTGGAGATTCGTTTATGGCTTCGGCAATGCTTTCAGCGGCGTGTGTAACCCACTTGTCGAGTCTGTCGGCTGACTTTTGCAGAGGATCCCTAAGCTTTTCATGCCCGAGGTAATGACGTGGAAAGCGATTCTCGGTTAGCTTTCTCCACCTTGCGTACAACTCTGGCAGTAAAGCCCATCGCCAAGAGGCGCTGCTCTCTCCCAGTCGCCAATTGGTGAAAGCGTGGGAAATCAATACGACTGGCTCCTTAAACCATAGGCACTGCTTCTCCTTCCTTTCCCATACCTGCAAGTATTGCCAAAGACTACGCAAGATAAGCGGCGCCTCGACACTGGCCGTCCGCAACTCATCCCCCCATTGATAGCCCAGGCCCGGCGGCACCAGAATTGCAACTCTGCCTCCTGCGGCGATGACGCTGTTGGCAACTGCGGCTGCGATCCGGGTCTTGCCCATGCCAACCTCATCGGCAATGATCACGCCGTTTCGCGGAAGGCGTTTCGCGAGGGCGCGTAGGCTGTCCCGCTGCCCATCGTTAAGCTCGATGGCATTGCCATCGACAATCTGAGTCAAATTCTTGGCAACCGCATTCCAGCCCTTGAAACCTTGACTCATGGCTTGCCCCCAATGCTCTTCTCCCCAATGGCTGTCATCTGATCGACTTTCCACGACTTTTCGATGCGCGCCAAAGTACTTTCGTACAACTGCCCCTCGTCCGACTCAGCCGTTTCGGCAAAAGATGGGCGAAACGATGCATGTCGCAGTGGGCTGAGAGGGTTCAATTCAAACTCGCGGAAGCTTTTGACATCATCATCCTCCTTGGCTTGATTCAATGCCTGCTCTAGGCGGTTGCACCAAGATGACCAATCCATTTTGTTGATCTTCGTTTGCTTGTCAGCGATTTTTTCGATCAGTTCCATCATTTGACGAATTGGATACCTGAGTGGTTTTGATGCGTTTTTATTCGGACCCATGTTGGCATCCTTTCCATTGATGTCGACATTGTCAGAATCTTTAGAGTTGTCTCCTTCGTCATCAGGAGGTAAAGGGAAATCTTCCAATTGCCGCCACGCCTCGTCGACGCCAATCTGCGGAAGTTCCGTTGCGGCAATTCGGCCATATTGATCGATGACGGGAATGGTGGCTTCCCGGCTGGTTTCATTGATCATCCAGCGTACAGTCACCTGGCGTGGCTGCGCTTCTTTCCATAAAAATCCTGTTTCGGTTCTCTCGCATGCATGACCGGTTGGATCGATCACTTGAAAATCGGGAAGATCAGCCTCGGTTGCACGCAACTCGCTGATGTCATCAGTTTTGTACCACCCCAGCCAAGCGACAGGCGGGGCGAGGTAGACCTCATCGCGGGGTTCCATGTCAGGCCCCGGCGACAATTGATTCCTGTCGCTATCAATTAGATCGTTCCATTGAATGGGCAGTAGATTTGTCACCACTAGCCGTTCATCAACGTTTTTTCCACCTTTCCACAACAGTCCATCCGGTGCAAACACAACCCCGGCTTCAATGTTGCCTGCGCTGACGCTCATCTTGTTGGCAAAACCTGGGTTAGTCAGATTCCCAGAACCCAGATAAACCCATGCACTGTTGCAAGCGGGCGAATTATCTCGATAGTTCGCACTGAACAAAAATTTGGCATGAAGAGTGCGCTGCAGTGCACTATCGCCAAACACTGATGACGGCTGACCAGCTGGGCGGACTGTTACGCCTAACTTATTTAATGCTCTAACGGAAGTGGCAACTGACTGGCAGGCAGACGGATTGACGTAAATGTCAATTTCTGGCCTTTGAGTTAGCAAAGTATTGTTTTTTAGTTTTTTGATGATCTTTTCTGGTACCTCCGGCACGCGCATCTGATCAGCTGCCGCTTCATAAAAACCGGAACCCATCGCCAAATAGTTACGTGCAACCCCGCTCCCGCAAGCCTTGATCTTCGCAGGTAGTTGGTCTAGCAAAGATTTTCTGCGATTATCAAAGAACCTCGCTGCCTGACCCTTGGCTTTCTTTGAACACGAAAGAATCCAGTCGTTTAATTGTTTTTGGGGGTCCTCTGTTTTGCTGAAATCGACATTTGTAGTGGGACGTAGCAATCTGGTATCAAATAACGTCGCGATCTCCTGCATTAAATCATTAGCGGCTTTTATATCGGCGCATATCAGTCGAATGTTGTCGTCAGTAGTTTTTAATGCATCACTGGAGAGATCAACGCGCCACGCCAAATCCAGACTTTCTTCCAGCGTCTGGCGCGCCCAGTTGCCGGTGGAAACGATCAGCCTCAAGCACCATTTCTTACTATCCTCACTAGCCTCTCTGTGCTTAAAGCCAAGTAGAGCGACCTTTGCATGCAGCAAGCGAAAGGGTTTAGTTGCAAAATCTTTGACTGGTAAGTGCGCGACGGCTGGGGCCTCTGTTATCGAAATGGCTGGGTTGCCTGGGTCGAGGATCACTGCCAGCGCGATTCGCCCTTCGTTTTGACGCTGGGCTGACGTCAGTCTAGTGAAACGCTCAGCGGCATCATCAAGGAAATCGGCATCTGCCGAATAGCCGCACAACCAGCCGAAATGGCCGACATAGTCATCTGGTGCTTCGAAATGCTGTGCGAGGGAAGGCAGGTTTATCTTTTCATTGTCTTGGCTCACTGCTGTACTCCATCAGACGTTGAATTCAACCACTCATCCAGCTCGCCATGTAGATCAAGATTGAGCAGGTAGAGATTGCGCATGCGGTAAGAAATACCTTCGGGAAGTGGGATGCCGCTCGCCACTGGGGAGTATTCTCCATTTTCATCCTCGTTGGCATTGCTATTCGTGGGTGCCGAACCACGAAATGCGGGGCCCGGTTTAATAACATCATCAACCAGGCGCAAAACATGCCCGTCACGAACAACCAGCGAGCGCAGGGCAGCCGAATCATCCTCTACACACTCTCGGCAAAAGTAAGTGGCATTTTTGTCGGCATGCCCTGTATCCAGAAACGCCTGTGCTGCAGTTTTTAGTTCAGCAAGAAGGTACTTCAACGTAGCAGGAACATCTGCTTGCAAAGAGTGCGATTGGCCTTGGGCTTTGTTGCCGATGTGGGCTTCTATTGCATCAAGAACTGCAATCGCGGCGTTTCGAGCACTGAAAAATTTCGCACCGGCTAAGAGATCACGCCAATGCAAGTCTTCGATACTTTGCGGCTTTGCACTCCATGCCCTTGTTTTTTTGTTTTGATTTTCCTTTTGCCGGATTACTTCAACCCAAGTTAGTGCATTTCTCCGACGTTTTTTATTTTCTGAGTTTTCATTCCCCCCATGAATCAGCATTTTGCGGAGCGACAGAAGCGCGTCATCGGATAGTGGTTCGAGTGGTGACAGTGCTTTGTAAAGTGCATCTGTATTGGTTTTGATATCCTCACCCCGCACCCACAGCAGCAAGTGATCGACAACGGATCGTTTATATGGTCGATATTCCTTGGAGGCTTGCTCGATAAATTCCTTTCCTGCATCCGAGCATCGAAATGCGTTAAACCGCGTACCTTCCGCTTCTACCAATCCGAGCGCAGGTAGTGCCTGAACGGTCGCCATCCGCATCGGTTGCGAGACGTAGAAGTTGCGCTGCCGTACGCGGGCGAAGCTGAAGTTGTCACCTTTGCTTTGCAGTTTTGTTTTTCCGCGCAAACGGGCATCGCTCTGCCAGTCATTTTTTTTAAAGGCCAGCCAACATGCTAAAGCTTCAATAGCGTTAGCGACTTCAACGTTCTGAACTTTCGCCCCATTTTTTCTCGCTTGTTCTGCGACATTCACACCGAGCGTAGCCAGCAGCAATTGCTTCCCGTACCAGACACCGCCCAAACCAGGAACCGCCAGCTCATTGAATAAACGCACTGTAGCGCCCAAGCCGAGTGTGCGAATACGGCGCGAATTTGGCAAGAATTCTGGGGCCAGAAACCCCCAAATATTTGTCATTTTAGATTTCTTCCAATTAATTTATTATTAATCTATGCCAAGCCATGTCATAAATCCGTTCTATCTTTGTTCCAACATGATGGCTGTATTGCGAAAAAGTCAGCAGTCTTTATCTTGACGGGGAACGTATTATTGATGTTGGTTTCAGGATCGCTGTTTAACAGTCCCCATATCGCGCACCACGCGCACCATCGCCAACGTATCCCGCTCGCAGTACGCCAGCAGGGCTTGTCGCTTTGATTCTTTCAGATCGGCGGCGATTTCCTGTGACAAAATGAATCGAAACGCCTCCTGTGCCTGCATTCCATCGCCCACATCAAGATCGTCATACGCCAGATCAGGGGCGATTGTTGGCGACACAGCCTTGATCGACCACGAACCCCGCATGTCGGGGTGGTAGTAGTACTCACGAAACAACGGTAGCAAATCCACCAGGCGGTCGATCACCTTTTGAATCTTGCCTGCCAGTTTTGGAAACGCAGCGGCCAGCTCCTGCAAACGGGTTTGCTCGAATGTCTGATTCCACACCAGCACCGGCCCCGATGTGCCGACCGCCGCAAGCAGGCTCCGGATGAACTCGGGTCGAGGGTCATCCGGCCCATCGGCCAGAAATGCCTGGTGCTGCACTGAGCCGTCCTGTTGCTGGATGTGGCACGACCACTGAAACGGAATCTGCTGGAACGGCCGCGTACCTGCCCACAGCGGAATGGCCGGATTCAGCGTTTCGAAGTCGATGTAATAGCGTGGATAGGGTAGAGCGCGTAGTGTTTCGCGCAAGGCCGGATTGAGGAACGGCTTGCCGTTTCGAGTGGCTCGCCATATCTGCAGATGGCGCGGATTGCTCAGCCGCTCTTGCGGCACATCGCGCAGATCGGCATACCCTTCGGCGCGCAATTGCGCCGCCAGCTTTCCGGCATAGGGCAGGATGTCCACGGGATAACCGTCCTGCTCTGGAATGCAGTGCGCCTGGAACGGACAGGGAAACGGATCAGTGCACTGCGCGTCGGGTTCGATCTTCGGCTCGCGCTTGCTGCTCAGGGTCTTTCTGGCAGCCTCGACCCACTGCGGCACCTCGGGCAACAACGCGGCCACGGCCTCGTTCTGGCGTTGTTCCACCAGCAGCCCGTCGTAATCGTCATCACCGGGATAGACGAAGGCGGTGTTGATATGCGCGATGCCTTCGCCAACCAAGGGAATGCCCGCTTCGCGCAGCACCCAGCTCTGGATGGCGGCGTCTTCGACCTGATACGGCTTCACGCTGGCCGAGGACTTCACCTCCACCATGCGCCAGCCGCGCGCCTGGGGAATGAGCAGATCGGCCTGGACCAGCACGCCGTCATGCTGCACCGTGCCTTCAAAGATAGGCGCACGCGGCTTGGCGGCCAGAGCCCGGGTGGTTTGCTGCAGGGCCAGACGCAGATCTTCAGCGTCGATCAGCACCCCACCCGGAACCAGATTGCGGGCAATGACCCCGACAGTCTGACCGGCCTGGATCGCCACCTGGTTGTTCGTGTTGTTCAGAAGGTCAGGGCGGTGCACCGTCAGCCACAGCCGCTTGGGGCATTGACGATGGCTGATGATGCGGGATTTGGACAGGCCGTGTGACATGCGATGCTCCGGTGGGGTCAGATAAAACCAATGGCGGCGTGATGATCGCTCTTGAGCGCGCACTCGTCTTCAAGTGCCTGCAGCAAGTCCCGAGCATGCTTCAACGGCTGAAAGCGATGGCGGCGCACCACTGCCGCAAAATCCCCAGGCGCAAGCGGCCGCAAGCGTTGCACATTCTGGCGCAGAACGGCATCCGGCTCGGGCAGGCCCAGAGCCTGGCATTGCCGCTGGAATAATGTCCAGGCTTGTGCGGGGGTGAGGTAGTCGAACCGCACCTTGAGATCAAAGCGCCGCAAGGCAGCCGGGTCGAGTCCGTCCATGAGGTTGGTGGTGGCGATGAACACGCCGCTGTAGGACTCCATTTGCGTGAGCATCTCGTTGACCTGCGTGACTTCCCAGGAGCGCGCTGCGCCACGGCGATCCTGCAAAAAGCTGTCGACCTCGTCGATCAGCAGCACAGCGTCGTCGTTTTCGGCCTGCCGGAACGCACCGGCAATGTGCTTCTCACTCTCGCCGACGTATTTGTCGAGCAGATCGGAGGACCGTTTGACCAGCAGGGGGCGTCCCAACTGCTGCGCCAGCCAGCGGGCATAGGCCGTCTTGCCCGTGCCCGGCGGGCCGTAGAGGCAAAGCCGGGCGCTACCCGCGCGCTCGATCCCTGCCACCATCGCCGCCACATCGGTATCGGTGTGGATCACGGCGGGGTCGTAGAGGTCAGGCAGGCGGCTGGGGTCGCTGGCCTTCACCCGGGCATGACCCTGCGCCTGCAGGGTGTTGTTTACCAACTGCAGCAGCGCGGTATTGCTCTGCTCGGCCGGGATGTGCGTCTGCAGCGTTTGCAGCACCGAGGTCGCGCGGGTGAGTACCGCGGGGGCCATGTCCTCGCTGGAGGCCAGTGCGCGCAGTGTGGCCGCATCGGTGCGTGCGCCCAGGGCAGTGGCCGCCATCTTCTCGCGCACGCGCAAGGGAGGCACCGGCATCTCCAGCACAAAGTCAAAGCGGCGGATGTAGGCCGGGTCCAGCATGTGAATGGCATTGGTCAGCCAGAAGGTCGGCACGGGGTTGGCTTCGAGCGCCTTGTTCACCCAGCCCTTGTTCTGCTGGCCCTTGTCGAACTGTTGGAACAAACTGGAGAGGAACGAGGATGGGTGCGCACCGCCAAAAACGTCCTCGATCTCGTCGAACAGGATCATGACCTGACGGCGCTCCAGGAAGCGCTGTGCAACGCGATAGGCGCGCAGGCGGGAGGTACCGTTGATCGGGTCGCCGTCTTCATCTTCGGTGGACGCCTCGTACAAGGCGCAGCCCATGCTCTGCGCCAGAGTGCGGGTGAGTTCGGTTTTGCCCGTGCCGGGTGGCCCGTAGAGCAGGATGTTGACGCCGGGTTTTTGCTGCGCGAGAGACTCTTGCAGGTAAGCCGTGAGCATCTGCAGGTTCAAACCGAGATGGGGGTAGTCCTCCAGCTGCAGTCTGGCGGGCAGGCTGGGGATGACCACCCCTTTGAGCAGCGCCATCGGGTCGACGTCGGACGCCAGCATGGTGTCGGCGAAGTGGTCGCCGAGCAGATCGAGTTTGACGCGCAGCAGGCTACTTCCATGGCCGGTCACGTTCAGCAGTCCACTGCGGACCAGCTGTCCGGTTGGCGACAGTGCCAGTTTCACGTCCGCTTGGGGCAAGTCCAGGATGCGCTCCAACACCTGCTGCACCTTGTGTGTCTGCAGAGGTCCAAGATGGTCGGCGGCATCGTCAAGATCGCGCACGGTGTGGATCAGGCAGGCGAATTCCAGGATGCGGCACTCTGTCGGGGAGAGCTGCAGCAAGGCTTGCAGGCGCTGGATGTTGCTGCGCAAGGTCGCAGGGACGGCAGCCTTGGCGGCTGTGCGCTCGGCGCGTTTCCACAGTCGCCCGACTGCGGTGTGTGCGTCTTTGGCCCGCTGCGCCGATTCGGTGCCATCCAGCGATTCTGGCGGGAGACCGAGTTTGACCAACAGGTTGGGAGTATCAAACGAATGACGAAGCAGGTCGTTCATCCCGCCCAGGGGGACGAGGATACGCAGGATCCAAAGCCGGATCAGTGGATCGAGGCCATCGGCCTGCTCGGCTCGCACTGGTTCGGGATCGAATGGGTAGTAGGCGGCTGGGTGCATGGTGGTCTCCGAGAGCAGGAGACCATTGTGCAGGGTTGGTGCGACAGGATAGGTCGCACTGCCGAAAGGAAGTGCCCAGATCGATGATCGTGAACCGAACACCGTTCCAAAGAACGAAACCAGGGCAGCGCACCCTGCCGATTCCGAACCCTCATGTCACACGTTCGGCGTCAAGGCGAGGCCAGATATGGCGATGAATGTAACGGCAGCTCCTGGATCCACACTTACCCCCTCCGACACCGCAAAAAAAAAGGGGGCCACGCCCCCATCCGCTACAGCCGCACCGCCCAGCGATGCAGCGCAGCCAGCAAATGCGCAACCCCCACCACCGCCAGCAACATAAGAATCACTAGCGACAACACCGCCCGTCTGAACGCCGCGCTCATGTCACAGCCCCATCGGTCGTGGTTACGCTGGCGGTCGCACCCGCCTTCGCCTGCAGCTTCTCCGCCAGCGTCGATCCCGGTTCAGGCAGGGCCGGGGAGTAAAACTCCTCGACCACAGCCTGACCTTCTTCTTCACTGTCCTCGAACGCGCCATTCTTCAGACCCTCCCGGGCCGCCTCATCCAGCGCCGCTTGATTCCAGCCCGCAGCCTCCCGCGCTTTGTCATCCTGCCGGGCCTGCTGCAACGCCTGCTCCAGCGTCATCCCCTCACGCACGATCAGATCCACAAAGTACACCGCAGAGCGGTGACTCTGCGTCGTGCTCTTGGCGCGGAGCTTCAAGGTCAGCGGCAGACACGGCAACGCAGGTCCTGTGAGCGCCTGGTAATACTTCAGCCGAGCTGAGAGCGTGCGAATGCTGTTGTACCCCGTCGTGCGGAACACAAAGCTGCCCAGCGCATCGTCCTGCCCCTCGATCTGCACATTCAGCCGCCCATAGGGCTTACACCCCAGATCATCGGCCACCGCACAGTTCTCCGGCGTCGGACACGGCAGTTGCACCAAGCCTTCCGCTGTGCGCCTTCGGCACGTCTGCCCATTGCCCACGCAGACCGGCCTTCCCGTTTGCCGGTTGAATGCCGTGTACTCCGCCCGCAGACTCAAATCCGGATCGGCAAACAACACCTTCACCGCAATCGCCCGCAGCTTCCTGTCCGCCGCCCCCTTGCGCAGCACTTCATCGAGCGGATGGTTGACCCAACCCTCTTTGCCCTGCACCAGACTGGTGATGGTGAACGCGTCGTCCTTTTCCGGCAGACGCTTGCCATTTCTCTCCACCACCTTCCCAATCGAAATCCGCCCCAGCACCGGCGGCGTGATCGCCAAACCTTCAATCATGATGCACTCCTCATAACAACACAAACCGCCTGGACCCCGGACGGCTCTTCGGGTACTGCGCCAACAACTGCGGCTGAACCTTGAGCAACGCCTCCACATCCAGCACCGTGCTGTCCTTGGCCTTCTTCCAGCTCACCGCACCCGCGTCAAACTCCGCACGGGTTGCCTCTCCCATGGCCTGCTGCAAGGTGTGCTTGCACTGCGCTTCTTGTGCTTGCAACTGCTCCAGCTTGGCCCGCACCGCCAGCCAGTCCGAGAACACGCCACTGAGCACAGAATCGCCCTTGAAGTCCAGCGTGGCCCCGCTGTCTTGCGGAAACAGCGCCTGCAGTGCCAGACCGGCAGAGTCCGACCCATCCGCAGGCGGTGGCGTATCCGTTTCCACAAAGCGCCAGAACTGCGCCTCCAGGGCGATCAAATGGCGGATCAGCGCCTCATCCCGCACCACGCGGTGCACCCGCAGCTCCTGCCCACCGAGCAAGACCGCCACATCGGCTGCCGCCTTGCCGGTGACGGCGAGTTGATGCTGCACCTGGATCTGCACATACTCCGGCACCCCATCACGCCACAGCCTGGCCCCTTGAATGCCTGCTGTCTTGCATTCCAGAATCGCCACATCCCCGGCTCCCAGCACCTCCCGGTCGATGTTGGCCAGCATCCAGGGATACTGGGGGTGTTGCAGCACACTGTTGACCCGCCGCACCTTGTGTCCTGTGCGTTTGACATAGTGGGCAGCCACGATGGGTTCCAATAGCGTGCCCCAATACATCGGAGAGTCCTCGTCGTTGGGGTCAACCTTTGGCAGGTTCTGGTCACGGCCTGTCTTGATGAGCCAAAGCTCAAGCTGTGATTGATAGGGATTGAGCCCAACTGCCGCAGCGGCATCCGAACTGCCAATCCCCGTTTTACGCACCGCCAGCCAGTCTTCCCGGCTGAGCTTGTTGGTCGAAACCAGGCGCAGCGCAGGGCGGGGGCGGGTGAGTTGTTGCGTTTTCTGTTGCGTTTTCATCTTGCGTTCTCCAAAAGGACAAAGCCCGGCGAGGAGACCTCAACCGGGCTTGACGTTGATGGCCGAGTCGCGTTACGCGATCAGCTTCATGGCTTCGTCCCAGGCCGCTTGCTTGATCTGCGCTCCAGGGCCAAACCATGCAGAGTCCAGCCGGTGGTCGTCGCTGCGAGCCCGTTTGCTGTGGTCGGCGTAGTCGGTCACTGCATTGACCAGTCCCCAAGCCGTTCCCTGAGCAGAAGCCAACGCGGAGCCCTTGCCCTTGCCGTGGAACAGCTCCAGGACCGCGGAGACGGTCTTCTGCGGGGCTTGCGGCTGCTGGGGCAGGCCCAGGACCTTGGTCAGGAAGGCTTCGGCCTGCGCGTCGCTCACCTTGCGCTCGGCCAAGGCTTTCATCCGCACCATGAAACCATCCCAGCTCGACACCGCAATGCCGAGTTGTCGCTTGACCGCGTCGGCCTCGAAGCTGGAGCGGTGGCTGACCTTCACCGCGCCGGTGTTGTTGCCCAGGGCAATGTGCAGGGTGTTGTTGCACACCACACGAACCGACGTGAACTGTGCCGTGGTGGCCAGGGTGCCGTCACACGCCGTGGCGAGCAGCAGGTAGCCGTTGACCTGGTCGTTGCCTTTGAGCGTGGCCGACTGTCCTGTGCGGGCCAAGGCCCAGAACTTCTTGCCACCTTTGAGTACACCCGCCGTTTCCAGCGCAAAGCCAGAGACTTCGCTCAGGTCGCGGTAGAACTCCAGGATTTCACGGGGCTGCACCACCTGAAAACGCTGACTGACGACAGCCAGCGGGGCATGGGTGTCTGAGCGGTGCAGCACCAGCTGCTCAGGAAAGCTGTGCAGGGTCTCAGAGCCATTGAAGAAGCGCACGGGCGAGGACTCGATGAACCAGTCCATGCCTGCGGCTTGTTGCCAGACCTCAATGGGTTGGCGGGGTTGAAGACGTTGGCCGAGTCCGTGCCAGGGTTCAGTGCCGACATAGGCCATGGTGTGAATCTCGTGTGACATAGAAAACCTCCAGATAGAACAAGGCCCCGGGTTCGCAAAGGAACACCGGGGCCAGGTTGAAACCGACAAGAATGAAACTGAGCGTGCGAAACCGCTCAGGGTGTGAAGTGATGGCCGCAGTTTTTGCACTCCATCGTGCCGAGCAAATGCTCATCGACCGTGCGGCCGACACGGGAACCCGCCAGACAGCCAGCCGTTCCAGCGGCGACCACGCTGATCACAGCGCCCGCCACGGCACCGATTGCCGCACCGATAGGGCCACCAGGCAGACCGATCACCGCACCGACTTCGGCTCCCGACAGCGCAGACGACGCGCCCAGGATTGCACCACCAAGACCACCGGCCACACAGCCCGCGGTCTCCCCCACGGAGAGTGGCTCCAGCTTGGGGGAATGACAACGGGGACAGACAACATCAAAGGGTTGGGACATAGCACCTCCAGATCACGAACAAATGAAAAGCCGCTGCGCCACTATGGGCAGACGGTCAGGTCGGTGATATGTGACTGTGAAGAAATCCAATCCAGTTTTTTACAGAGAGGTGGAATAAAAAAAGACAAAAGTTCTGATCATGTGGAGGAACTAACTTGAAATGGAAAGACAAGCAGAGAGTCCTGAGGAATTCAGGGTTTGACTTGTCCCCAATCCGGAGAAGATCGGCCTCTTCAAAACATACGCATTCAGGTTTATTGATATGTAGAAACATTTGTAGAAACGTATCAGGCACTTAGCCCTTGATCTTTGAAGAAAACATCCATCTGTCGACCGGCACTTTGGGTTGACAACGAGCGTGGCTGCTTGCGTCTGGTGAAGACATGCAAGCAGCCGATCAGGCGGTTTGCATCTGAATGGCAGACCGGCGATCGCACCAGGCAACGTCATGGTGCGATTCATCTCCCCCGTCTTTTTTCTCCCTGACCGCTCGTGGAATGGCGATCGACAGATCGGCAATTCCACAGGCTGCTCCCTATTTGAAAGGAATGACCATGCACGCCGTATCGGATTCCGCCGTACTGGAAGAGTTTGACATTGATCCTCTTGACGAGGCACATGAGGATGCGCAGGAGGATGTGTATCGCGCTCAGGCGCTGGCTTTGGAGGAAGTGATCGACCGCGAAGCGGTCTCACCGTCTTGGTATTTTGGCCCGACGGTGTCCAGGCACGATGAGGCCATCGTGGGACAGGTTGTCGCAGATCTTCTTGACGAGGCGGATAAAGCGGGTGTCTCTCGATCAGTCCGCTATCAGATATGGCAGGCTGCACGACAGCTGGGCCGGATACGCGGGCTGGTCGAACGGCTCTCCGATACGAAAGGCGATCTCTTCCGTGTGGAGGCGGACTCCTGGGGCTACCACGTGCGGACCTATCGCCGCCTGGCCAATCACCTGCGACTGATGGCGGCGATGACCGATCGGCGGATTGCGAACCTGTTCCCGATGTGTGAGCTGGAGCCGCATGTGGCGGTGTTCCTGGATTGCTTTACTGATTTGCTGGGAACGCCCGCTCTGCAGCAGTATGCGACGTACGCGCGTGCCGAAGAGGTTGTTGCGCGCCTGAATGCGGGTGTCCAGCGCCTGCGGAATCGCGTCCGGTCCGATACGTTTCAGCGCAAGCTCGATGATCTGCGACGCAGCATTCATAAAAACGGCAAAAGTGTGCGGGACTATTTGGACGCGCTGTTTGCCGTCTACGGAAAGCTGCTGGTGGTGCGAGTGGATCTGTCCTACAAGAGTCGTGAATATCAGGACGATCCGCAGGCCGCGCAGGAGGCCGTGGCGCAGGCGATCCAGGATCGGGCGCTCTTCATACAGCGGCTCAAACACCATGCGATCGCAGAGCACATGGTCGGGTACGTGTGGAAATTGGAATATGGACTGTATCGCGGACCGCATCTTCACCTGATGCTCATCTTTGACGGGCAGAAGGCGCGGATGGACGGGATGTACGCCAGGATGGCGGGTGAATTGTGGGTGCAGGTCACGCAGGGCAGGGGGGAGTTTTACAACTGCAATGCGCACAAGGAGCGCTATGGACAGGCGTTGGGCATCGGCATGGTGACGTACGACGATGCACAAAAACGGGCACGGCTTCAGGTGGCTGGAGCCTATCTGGTTGAGGTGGATCTGGTGCGGCGCCTGAGAGTTGGTGGGACTTATCGACTTCTGGGAAGAGGTGAGATGCCTGCAGTGGAACCGGTGCGAAAGGGTAGACCAAGAGCGAAGGGGGATGTTGTGCGAAACGACATTTAAGGATGCAGTGTGCTGCGCTGCGCTAAGGAACCATCTCGGCTCTTATGCTTGCAGCAGTCCCCGGCGGCCACCCAAAGTGCTCCACTTATGGCCACCCAAACTGCTCCACCCTGGCCGCGGTGATCTGACGCATTGAGCAAGGTGCGTCGGGTGCTG
>JABEBX010023205.1_pt1 | contig 20778 bp, 16 predicted proteins | sample 7245971 | NCBI WGS metagenome assembly JABEBX01 (sample SAMN14506365, study PRJNA622280) | hot springs metagenome | biome: hot spring [ENVO:00000051]|acidic hot spring [ENVO:00002120]; feature: spring [ENVO:00000027]|sediment [ENVO:00002007]; material: sediment environment [ENVO:01001048]... | reverse complement strand
TCTGCTGCTCACCACCGAGGCCATCATCGCCGAGATCCCGGAGAAGAAGGAAGCTCCGGCCCCCGGCGGCCACGGCGGCGGCATGGAAGGCATGTACTAGGGTCCACAGCCTGTCCTGAGCGTAGCCGAAGGACGGACGGCGAGACGCGGCTGCGCCGCAAAAACAAGCAAAGGCCCCGGAGCGATCCGGGGCCTTTGCCGTATACTCCAAAAGATAGATAGACATTTCCTGATAGATATTTTTGACATGTTATCAATCAGCAGGCTATATTCCTACCAGGAGAATCTCATGCCCACGTACGGGACCACCGACAAAGTGCGCCAGAGAGCAGCGATCGAATACATCGAACCTGCCCGCAGGTCCTGTGCGACGCGCGTTCACATCCACTCAGGCAGCTTCAACAAGCATCTGGTTGAGAGCCGCGTGGTTCCACCCAATCGGCTTCCCCTGGTTTGCAATGCACTCGTTTCGCGAAAGTTCCTGGCCGACAATCATCTGCGCCTGGAGAGTATTGAAGGCCCACCCTCCGGCTACAGTTCGACGGTTGTCTACACCTACTCACTGGATCCGCTGCCCGGCTCCGGCGAACCTTCCAGCACACATCCATCGTCCGACGGCTTCCTCCAGCTAAGAGGGATACTCAAGGCAACCTACAAAAAACTGGGAGGCGGGGAGCATTTTCACAAATCTCAACGTGAGACATGGGAACCATGAGGAGGATCTATTGGGATACCATGCTGTACGTCTATTGGTTTGAAAACCACCCCAAATACGCTGCAAGAATCGAAGAGATTTACAGTGTGATGCATCGCAGGGGCGACCTTCTCTGCTGTAGCCCGCTGGTGTACGCGGAGGTCCTTGCAGGGCCAGTTTCTACCGGTGACACGGATGCCACCGAAGCGCTTAAGCGTTTCTTTAACTCAGCCGAGGTATCCATGTTGTCCTTCACCCTGGAAGCCGCGCCCATCTTCGCTGCTCTTCGCGCCTCAGGCGTCAAAGCACCGGACGCCATGCATTTGGCGACAGCAACTCATTCGGGAGTAGATCTGTTTCTCACCAATGACAAACGCCTGCACAAGATTACCCAACCCGATATGCCGTTCATAGGCACTCTGGAAACGGATCTCTTCTAAACGAGAAAGTGGCTCCCGTGGAAGCCACTCTTTAGATCAATTTTCCTGTTGCTGGGTATCCCAGTAGTGGACTTGCAGTGGCGTTTTCTTTGGGGAAAACGCCCATGGACGTCGAGGCGCCGGGTTACGCCCACAGGAAAATGGCTCTAGCGTTCCGGTGATATCCTCAGCGGCGTGCCCGGTTCGGGCGGGCCATCGTCTCCCGGCAAGCTCTTCTTGCGCCGCTTCACCGGCGGTGCGGAGTTCGGTCCCTTCTGCTTGCGGCCGTTCTTCTTCCCATTAGGAGTCTCGACCACGGCGCGCATCCAGTAGTCGCCATTCTCGTCCACCTCCACGCCATGCGTCTCGCGCTCAAAGCCCGGAAACCGCTTGCCAAACTCCTCCATGGCCAGGATCAGTTTGATCACAGGACTCTCTGACCCGCCCAGCCGCTCGCCCGGCATCGACATGGGAATGCCCGGAGGATACGGCACCAGCATCACCGCCGCGATGCGTCCGGCCATCTCTGCAAACCGCACCTTCTCGGTCTCTCCGCGCAGCAGCTTCTGGTAGGTCTGGGCCGGCGTCAGCACCGGGTCGAAGTCCTCATCGGCGGCCGCGTTCACCAGGCCGGAGATATTCAGTTGTTGCATCACCGTGTGCATCTCGTCGCTCAGTTCCTTGAGCGTGACGTTGCGGTAGCGCGCCGGATACTTCACCACCAACTCGGGAAGAGCCTCCTCCAGCGGAGCCTCGCCGTCGTAGAGTCGTTTGAACTCGAACAGGTTCTCCAGCAGCGCGCCCCACTTGCCCTTGCTGGTGCCTACTGAGAACAGCACCAGCACCGTGTAATCGCCGGTACGCGCAATCTCCACACGGCGGCCGTCCAGAAACTCCGTCAGAATCGCCGCCGGAATCCCCCAGTCGCCAAAGACGCCCTGCGCATTCACGCCCGGGGAAAGAATGGTCACCTTGGTCGGATCCAGCATGCAGTAGTCGTCGGCAATGTCTTCGTCCTGGTAGCCGTGCCACTCCTCACCGGGCTTGAGCGTCCAGGCGCTGGAGCGGTTGGTCAGCAGTCCGTCGGCGGCCTCTTCCAGCAGATACGTCTTACCGTCCAGCGGATCGAAGACGTGTTCCGGCTGATAGATCCCGAAGAACCATCCCTGCTCCGCCTGGCGCAGACGGTGCGCAATCGACGACATCGCCTTGCGGAAGCTGATCGCATCCTGCAGCGTCTCGCTCATCAGCGTCGGCCCGGCCGGGTCGTCCATCATCGCCGCGGCCACGTCAATCGAGGCAATCAGCGGATAAAACGGCGATGTGCTGCCGTGCATCATGAACGCCTCATTGAACTGATCGTAGTCCAACTGCGCCCGCGGGCTCAGCTTCACATGCACCATCGACGCCATCGAGAACGCCGCCAGCATCTTGTGCGTCGACTGCGTCGAGAAGATCACCGGCCGATCCTTCATATCGTCCGGAACGCCCATCGCGTAGCGGCCGCGATAGATCTCGTGGAACTTCGCATACGCATACCAGGCCTCATCGAAGTGGACGCGCGGCACGCTCTTGGACAACTCCTCCACCACGCGATCCACGTTGTAGCACAGCCCGTCATAGGTCGAGTTCGTCACCACCGCATAGGTCGGCGTCTTCGATCGCGCACCCGCCGAGAACGGACTGCGGTCAATCAGTGCCTGCACATTCTCATGGCTGAAGCGCTTGAGCGGCACCAGCCCGATCATCCCGTATCCATTGCGTGTCGGCTTGAAGTACACCGGCCGTGCTCCGGTCACCGTCAGCGAGTGGCTGATCGACTTGTGGCAGTTCGCGTCGGCCAGCACAATATCATCCTGCGCAATCACACCGTGGCCCACAATCTGGTTGGACGCCGACGAACCTCCCAGCACAAAGAACGTCCAATCAGCTCCAAAGATCCGCGCCGCATTGCGCTCGCTCTCTCCCGGAGGCCCCAGGTGGTCCAGCCACGAACCCAGCGGCGAGGTCGAGATCCCCAGATCCGATCGCATGATGTTCTCGCCGAAAAACTTGTGAAACTCCATGCCCACAGGATGCTTCAGATAGGCCACTCCACCCATGTGCCCCGGCGCGTCCCACGAGTACGCTCCCTGCTCGGTGTACTTCTTCAGCTCGCGAAAGTACGGCGGCAGCAGTTGCTCGTGGTACCTCTCCACGGCGAAGTCCACGCGGTTGGCGATGAACGCCGGGGTGTCGCCAAACAGGTGAATGTACTCATGCACCTGTTTGACCACCTCCAGCGGCAGCTCACTGACCAGCGTTCGGTCCGCAATCAGAAAGATTGGAATCTTCTTGTTCCGCCGGCGCACGGCACGCATAATCTTCAGCGCCACGCGCTCGTCAAACTGGTTCTCCCCCTCCAGGTCCCAATCCAGCAGAATCGCGCTATGCGACGGGTCCGAGGTAACCAGCGAAAGGCCGTCTTCCGGCGTCGATGTCCTTACAACTTCATAGCCCTCCGCGGCAATAGCTTCCACCAGCCGCTCCATGGCGCGGTCCGATACCGAATCCGTTCCACCCACTTCACTTGCAATCAGCAAAACCCAACGGCCTTCGTTCATACACCTCTCATTCCTGTTTCATGGTACAGGCTCTCGATGAACAGCATAAAACTCTACGGAAGTTTGTTGCCCGCTGGGCTGGAAAGAACGCCCCCTCCCGAGGGCGCAAAGGCTGCCCCCCCCCCTAAAAACTGCTCTTGCTCCGTATTAAAAGAGCCCGCCAGACTCCGTCCTCTCGACCGGAGCGGAGCAGTTCTAACGGAGGGGCTAAACGACTACCGCCTTAAGGCGGTAGGTTTTTGGGCGGCGGACTGAACCGCGCTTGAAGCCAAGGCGGCTGAAAGCCGGTGGTTTGAAGTACGTGGGCCGCTAAAGCGGCGCCTTCGGCGGGCTGAAGCCCCCGTATTGATCATCAACGGGCTTTACTGGCTGCGGAAAACACGACGTTTTGAAAGGGCGCGGCTTTAGCCGCGCCATCAAGGCAACACAATCAACGGGCTTTAGCCCCTGAGGGAATGCATTTGGGGGGAGGCGACCGAAACTAGCCCACCTCCCCCAACCTCTTCAGCCCCTGCAGTTGCCGGGAGCCCTATTCGCAGGGCAACTGCTCTACCACAGGTCTACTCCGGGATGAACATTGTGCGGAGCATGCAACTTGGCCCCGTGCTGGCTGGTTGTCAGCTTGATGTGAACCAGCGTGTCGGGCTTCACCCGTGCCGAATTCAGATTGAACCGTATCATGTAACTGTTGGCGATCGCGTCGCCGAACTGATTCAGGTAGGGTGTCAACGATGGCGGCGTAATGATCCCGATATTGTAGGACTCTGCCCCCGTAGCCTCACCTACCTGCGCCAGGTAGCTCTGGCCGCTGAAGCTGCCTCGAGCCCTGTGCGGGTAATCCTGCCCCCAGTAGATCGAGTACACGGCCACGCCGGCCCGCTCCGCGGCTCTCTGTGCCGCATCCACATACGGGCTGTCCTGGTTCATGATGGAGTAGCTGCCATTGTAGGGATCAATACCATTGGTGATCAGGAGCACGAATCGCGCCGCGGGCTGGTTGGACGGCCAGTTCTGCACAAGATTCTGCATACAGAAGTACGGGCTGCCATCCACACCCGCAATCGACATCGGGATTCGCATCTGCGCCACTACCGCCTGGCGATTGGTCGAAAACGTATGCATGCCCCGGATGATCCCGTTCTGCATGTAGCCCAACAGAATCTCCGTTCCCTGCGGCAGGCTATTGATGAAATCCGAAATATCACTCAGTCGATTGCTGATGCTGAATCGCAGCCCATCGTCGATCAGGATCGCGATTTGCACCGGTAGCTTTGCCACAGGCGTGACGGATAGCAGGGGAACGGTTTCCTTGCCCACCTGCAACTTCAGCAGCGACGGGTACAGCGGAACGCCTTTCTTGGACTGAACCGCCACCAGCGCCGTCGTGGCAGCCGGGCCCTCCACCGGAATTCCCTGCGAGTACATGGGTAGCGTTGCAACCGCAAGCCCGGCGAGTACTACGGGTAAAGACTTCCAGCAAAATATCTTGGACATGATCTTCCTCCAATGTATTGGACGGGGGATCTTGGGCACAGGTGGTATCTTGCCTTTGCACTCGGTCTTTCACCCCGCGTGGCCCGGTTGCGGATGGGTGCGAGGAGGGTCTTCCGGCACCCACAACCTCTCGATGACCAGCTAAAACGCCTGCATATCCCCTAAAACCGATTCGATCCTACACCACTTCGCTCGCTCTAGCTCGATGCCGGTCCTTCGGCCTCCCGGAAACCGGCCGGAGCACCCCATCCTGATGCGTTCTTTCCACTCCGCTTTCCACTTCAGCGGGCAAAAAGCGTCCGCCGGGAATTCCGCCTCCCGGTGGCCACAGCCTCCTGCTAACTCGCTTGTAGTCCTAACTATCCCCGCCCAGCCGGATCCTCAGCCCGGTCTGAAAGGTGAGCGGAAGCCCCGGGTATCCGATGGGTCCAATCCGCTGATCGTTGAACAGGTTGCTAAACCGCACATAGTAGGTAACACCATGCTTCAGCTCGTAGGTCATGCCCATGTCCAGCTTCACATAGCCGAAGTCCAGATCGCGGTTGGGCAGCAGCAGCGTATTGCCGTAGTTCTGGTCTTCCCCCTCCAGGAAGGTGGAGTCGTCGCTGCGACTGGCAATCGCCCCACTCATAGAGAATGCCAGCCTGGGCCGTATGTACTGTGCGGTGAAGTACCCCGTATTGGGAGCCTGCCGGAACGGTCGCGCGCCCACCAGCGGTCCCTGCGCTCCAATCGCAATCCCCGGCAGATTTGGATTCTCCGTCGGCGTCCCCTGCTCGGCCGCCACCGCATCGGAGGCGAAGGACTGCAGCACTCGGGCGTCCAGGTAGGTGTAGCCGGCGCGCAACAGGAAGTGCGACCTCGGCTGGAACGCCAGTTCCCCCTCCATCCCCTGGGCGCTGTAGGCCTCCGAGTTCATATACGCCTCGCCATACTGCGGCCCGCCCAGATCCGCAATCAAATTCGATGCCAGACAGCTTGCGGTGCTGGAGAAGAGACCGGAGTAGAAGTCATCGCACAGCGCCGACGCATTCACGCCCTCCAGTTGATCGTTGAACATGTTGTGGAAGTAACCCACCTTCAGCGTCAGCTTCTCCCCGACAATGTTCTGGTCCACGCCCACATCGTAGGTGCGTGCCCGCAATCCCGTACAGATGATTCTTCTCCACCGCGCCGCCCGCGGAGTAGAACAGCCGGTTCCAGAACTCACCCTGAAACTGCAGGTTGTACTCGAAGTTCGGCCGCCGTATCTGCTCGTGCTCCGTGTAATCGAAGCTCGGATCGTAGTCATTGAAGGACCCGCGCTCGTCGTCAAAACGGAACCCGAACAGCCCGATGAAGTGCCGCGAAAAGCTGTAATCGCTCTGGTAATAGACCTGGTCGATATTGCTGTCCTGGTCGTAGTTGTTCCCGCTGTAGAGCTGCACCTGCCCCGTCGCCGTGTAGCCGTTGGCTCCGTGAATGGTAACCACGTTGCCCAGATTGCACCCGCACGCCACGGAGTAGGTGCCGCCGGCGGCGAACTCCTTCTCCTGCTCCCGCTTGCGCGCAATGCCATAGCGCACCAGGTTGTGCCACTTGCCCTTGTACGTGTTCTCGATCGTAAGGCCGGAGTACAAGTCCTGGTCGGCCTGCCGATTGCTCTGCGAGACTCCCTGAAAGGCAAGCGCCCCGGGCACGCCCTCCACCGAATCCGCATTGCGAATCGTAAACCGCATCTGCGTATTGCCGTTGAAGTCGTACCCGATATTCATCGCCGATGTGCCTGAGTGGTACTCGTCCAAAGCGATGTCGTTGGACGTATCCACTCGCCCAAACGCGCCAAAGTAATCCAGCCGGTTGAAGGTTCCACCCAGGGACACCTGGTTGCGGTACGTGTACAGATTGCCCGCATCGCCCTCATAGACCAGCAGCGGGTTCCTGGTCGATCCCTGGGGCGTCTCGATGTTGATCACGCCTGCCTCGGCGTCGGTGCCATACATCGCCGAGTCGGGCCCACGCACCACCGCGATCTGCCCCACCGCCGTCGAGAGCACCGTCCCAAAGTCGAAGGTTCCGCCCACATCATCCGCGGGCATCCCGTCGACCATCACCAGGTTCGCCGTTGAGCTGCCGCCGCGCATGAACAGGCTCGTTACGCCGCCCATCTGGCCCGTCTGCACCAGAAACGCTCCCGGCGTCTGGCGCAGCGCATCGATCACCCCCAGATCGAGATCCATCGTCTCTCCCGGAATCAGCGTCACCGGCGAGGTGAGCTGCGGCAGTGGCGTCGGAATCCCCGTCGCGGTCACCGTAATCGCCTGGCGCACGGTGTTGGACGCCAGCACCACATCCTGCTCCAGCACATCGGTCTCGCCCGCATAGAAGTCCACCCCGACTGCCGGCAGATACCCTCTCGCGAAACCCAGCAGGGTGAACCTTCCGCTCGCCGATGATCGGATCTCAAAGGCGCCCCTGGGGTCGGCGCGAGCGACCGCGACGGCCTTGCCCCCCTGAACCAGCCGCACCATGCCGCCGGGTACCGGCTTGCCCAGCGCATCCGTAAGACGCCCGCGCACCACCACTGCCCGCGCCGCCGGCGTCATCAATAGCGTTGAAATCAGCAATCCAAACAATACAAACGCCGCGCGCCGGCTCAACCGCGCGCACGCACCTGGACTGACCGCATAGCGGCCTCGAAGTAATAGCATGATGATCTCCTCCGCCTCCCCTGCGGAGGCGTGGCAGGCACAACAGCAGCAGAACCGGTCTCCTGACTGGCACGATTTCAAGGTCAACCCTTCTCTCGGGAGAGAAGTCTTGCGGAGCGCGTCCCTTCCCAATGTCCTTGAGGACTCAGTGGGCGTCTCCAGGTCAGCCTCACCTTGCACTTCGCTTGAGCAGCGACAACAAGGTGCGCGCATCACAGTTGCGGGGCAGTGGCGGAATCTCACCGCGCTTCCCGAACATTCCTTTGCGGTAGCGGGGAAAAAACAGCACGTTGCTTCGGAAGCGGCAACGCAGGAACTTCTCGACGAGTCTTTAGTGTACGGCCTCCCTTGCGGAAAACCCACCCAAACGCAAGATCCGACTCTTAGAGGCTGTGAGGCTGTTTAAGAACTTGTTGAGTGGGTCTCTTGCCTTGAAAGGGCGCGGCCTTAGCTTGAAGGGTACGGGCTTCACTGGCTGCGCAAACTCGACGTTTTGAAAGGGCGCGGCTTTAGCCGCGCCATAAAGGCAACAAAATCAACGGGCTTTAGCCCCTGAGGGAATGCATGGAGCTGAAAAATGTTCCTTGCGAGAAAAATGTTCCTTGCGAGATGAAAGCACCGCGGTTTTTGCGGCCCCATCGATCCGGCATCTCCTCCGCGCTACAGCGTCAGCAGCACCTTGCCTGTGGTCTTACGTCCCTCCAGATCGCGATGCGCCTGCGCCGCATCCTTCAGCCGGTACGCGGCTCCCACGCGAACGTGCAGATCCCCACGCGCCACCCAGCCAAACACATCCGCCGCCCGGCGCTCCAACTCCGCCCTCGTCCGCACATAATCCTTCAGCGTCGGCCGTGTCAGATACAGCGATCCAGCCATCAGCCGGATCGGATCCATCGGCGGCACAGCCCCGCTCGACGCTCCAAACAGCACCAGCAAGCCGCGTGGCCGCAGGCACTTCAGCGAATCCTCGAACGTCGTCTTGCCCACTGAGTCGTACACCACCGGCAGCCCCTCTCCATCGGTCTGCCGCTTCACCTCTTCCACAAAGCTCTCCAGCGTATACAGGATCACCTTGTGCGCGCCCGCACCGCGCGAAAGCTCCGCCTTCTGCTCGCTCGACACGGTCGTTAACACCCGCGCCCCCAGCCGCCTGGCCATCTGCGTCAGCAACAACCCCACGCCGCCCGCACCAGCGTGAATCAACACCGTCTCTCCGGCCTGGATGGCATAGGTGTCATGCGAAAGGTAGTGTGCCGTGAGCCCCTGCAGCATGACCGCCGCAGCCTGCTCAAAGCTCATCTGCTTCGGAATCGGAAGCAGGGCCGCGGCCGGCGCGCAGGCAAACTCCGCATAGGTTCCACGCGTCCCGTTCCACGCCACGCGATCACCCACACGGAACCCGCTCACTCCGTCGCCCAGCTCTATCACGGTCCCGGCGGCCTCCTGCCCGGGCGTAAACGGCAGCTCGGCGGGGTACCGTCCCTCGCGCAGGTACGTGTCGATAAAGTTCACGCCGGCGGCTTCAATCTTCACCAGCACCTGCCCTGCTCCGGGCCTGGGCACGGGTAGCTCGACCAGTTCCAGCACCTCGGGCCCGCCTGTCTGTCTGATCTGGATCGCTTTCATCGTTCATCCTCGTCGGTGTTCTACACCAGCAGCCAAGTCTACCGGCTCATGCTCTCTTCCGACGGCCGGGTGCGCACAATGCGGTCCACGGCATACGGCGTATTCTGCGACTGGGTAAAGAAGTGACGCACTTGCAGCTCTCCCAGCAGCCCCACGCCGATCAACTGGATTCCCGCCAAAATCAACACCGCCGCAACGGTAAACAGCGGCGCGTGCTGGTCCATGACATTGCTGCCGGAGAACAGCTTGAGCAACAGCAGCCACACCGCCATGCCGCCGCCGCCCAATACTCCCAGCACTCCCAGGGAGCCAAAGAAGTGCAGCGGTCGCGTCATATACCGCAGCAAAAACCGGATCGTCAGCAGGTCGAAGAACACACGGAACGTCCGTGAGATTCCATAGTGGCTCTTCCCCGACTCGCGCGCCGGGTTGGTAATGGCCACCTCGCAGATGCTCGCGCCGTACCAACTGGCCAACGCCGGAATAAACCGGTGCATCTCGCCATAGAGCGGAATGTTGTGGATCACGTCCCGCCGGTAGGCCTTGAAGGTCGTCCCAAAATCGTGGATATCCACGCCGGACAGCCGCGCCATCAGCCAGTTGGCCACACGCGAAGGCACTTGGCGCAATAGGACGCTGTCGGCCCGTTGCGCCCTCCAGCCACTCACCACGTCGTAACCCTCTTCCAACTTGGCCAGGAACATCGGGATCTCGGCCGGATCGTGCTGCAGATCCCCATCCATCGCCAGAATGTACTCCCCCGACGAGTGATCGAACCCCGCCGCCAGCGCCGATGTCTGCCCAAAGTTCCGCCGCAGCTTTACCATCAGCACGCGCGAATCCACCGCCGCGATCTCTTCCAGCAGGCGGCAGGTGCGGTCCCGCGACCCATCATCCACAAACACCAGCTCAAAGCTGGAACCAACCACCTCCATCACGCCCTTCACGCGATCATAGAGTTTGGTGACGTTCTCTTCCTCGTTATGAAACGGAACGACGATGGAGTACTTCGGCACGTCTCCGATTCTACGCCGGATCACAGGTATCTCTCCGTTTATCGGCTGTTTAGCCTCCGTCGCGATACACTAGCACAGGGTTTCATCGTCGATCGCCACGATCCGCTCGGTAACCTCCCCACCCAGCGGGCGAGAAGAACGCCGGGTACACCATTCATACGCGTTCTTAGCGGGTGGATGGGGTGAAGGACCCCGATTCACACCCTCAAGTGGCCCGGTAGCTCAGTTGCATAGAGCAGCGCACTCCTAACGCGAAGGTCGCAGGTTGGACTCCTGCCCGGGCCACCACAAATCATCAATAACAATAGGGGTTTTGGCGATACACCTCGAAAGCTAGAAACAAGCACAACTTGGCTGGGGATACTTTTGGGATACTTTTCGCGAGAATCGTGTGCGATTCATTGCAGCCCGCCACAACGACTTGAACGCGAATCTACAAGTTTGCGCGGACGAATCCCTAGAGCTTCCCAGCCTTCATCGCCTTTGCGCGTACAAGATCATCATGCTCGAAGGCTGAGGCCATGGTGTTGATCTCACCCGCGGCAATTCCCATAGCGGTTGCTTCCTGTCTCCAGCGCGAAACGGCCTTGGCGACCTCGTATGCCGTCTGTCGTGCTTGCGCCTGAGTGAGGCGGAAGTACTCCGCCACGCTCAAGGCCAACTCGAGCGAAGCATCCCCACTCTGCCTATCTATGAGCGTGGAGAGAATACGCGGTCGAAACTGGACTGGAACCGGGTTAAGATCATAGGCCGGTGACAATCTCCAGCCGCGATTCCCTTCGTAGAGAAAGCCATGGTTGCGCAGGTGGTCGTCTGTGTTCGAGATCAAGATAGAGAAGGCAATCCTTCGCCAAAGCTCATGCAGGTCTTCCGTAGGAGCCGCACCATACCTCTGAATGGCATCAGCGATCTCCAGATAGCTTCTAGTCTCGTGGTCTACGGCTCCAAGCATGCTCATCGCCGAAAGGAAGGGCTGCCTCTTTGTGCCTTCACGGTCGAAGCGCCGCAGGAGAAAGACCGGTCTACCGGCAACTCTCTCCACTCTGCCAACGGCTGCATGGATCCCCGCCGCCGATGCCAACTTCAAGGCCAGGGCCTCCCACAGGACAGTGCTGATGCGGTCGGCATGGTGAGGGAACTTCGCAATCGCCAGCGACCCATCGCGATCTCTCACAGACGCTTTTGGACGTGCCCCGCCGAGGGACGATCCTGGCGCAAGCAGCAAACGCAGATCCTCGGCAGTTTCAACCTCATCGTAGACATGCTCACTGGCAGCCAGGAGAGCAGGCAGTTCCATCAGCGGAGGCGTCCTATGGTCTGCGACCTGACGCAGGAACGGGCCGCCCTCAGCTTCGGCAAATCGAAGAGCGCCCTGGCGTGTTTCATCGTCTACCAGCAGCAGATAGTCCGCTTCCCAAAGAGTGCGCGGCGCCTCACCCGCTTTTCTTTCCCGTCTTGCTTCCGCACGCATCATCAAAGCTCTGCCCCAACGATCCGGTGCCGAGTCCCCAATCGCGCCAAATAACCTCTTTCCAGTGTCGGTGTGATAGGGAGCGGCGTCCATCTGAAGAGCAGGCTCTAAGGCAAACCGCTCTGGATTCTGAAGCCAACATTCGTCGTATTGGAAGGTGGCTCCTTCGGTTCTCTTGCGGACACGCAGCCACAAGCGCCCCACCAGATGGGGCGCGTTGTCCAGGTCCACGTAAACGTAGATTTGCCTATCCATGGCTTCTACTTCCTCGCGTGGGCCGTGGTCACGCGCCGGGGACGGATCTCAATTCGCTTCGGCAGGCGCTCCTCATCCAATGCAAGGCCAACCTCGTCCGACCTCGCGCTGGCAATTTCCCTCAGCCTGTCGATCATGCCGAGCACAAACAGAACAGTCGCGTAGGTTCCCATCGCGACGCCGGGATCGCCCTTTTCCAGCTTTACAAGCGTCGTTCGTGAGATAAATGCGCGTTGGGCCATCACCGCAACAGGAATGCGCCGACGCAGCCGCGCATCCCGAATGTCGCTTCCGAGCTTCCGCATCGCGTGCTTGACAGGAATGGGTAAAGATTCCATAACGCACCAATCAAAGCTACGTCCATCATTATGGACGTATTACGGTATTGCGTCAACTATTATGAACGTATTGCTCAACCCAGGATTCGTTCTGGATGATCGCAGCACGCATCCTTGCGCAGGTCGGTTACAGGAATGAGAACTCGCTCACCGATTCACCGCGCAGGCTGTACTCTGGTCGTCAGTTGATACGCGGGCGCAGCCCTATTTCATGCGCCAATTATGGCCTTGGCATTTGACCCACGCAAACCGGAGCGCCGACCGACATTCGCAAAAAGGTGCGTTCGCCGAGAGTGAGTGAAACAGCGGGGCGCTATAATTGGCGCCATGGAATACCCTGATGGATGGTCTTTTGTCTGCAAGCTCTGCGGCAAGAAGCATGAAGTTCCTGAGGAAATAGCACCGTACTGGAAGGATGCCGGGACACTCACTCGGATACCTTCCGGGGAAGTGACGCTTGGATGTTCGGAAAACCCGGGAACGGCGCAATACTCATTTTCCGACTTCACCGCATTTAAGGTTGTTTAGCCTCGCTTCAACAGCGCCGGAAAATTGCCCTTTTGAAACGCGTTGATGGCTTCCGGTTTAAGCTGTGTTTTTTCATCATCGTATCGTCCTATCTATATAAATTTCGCATCGAAATCACCGAAGATCTCCCGTAGGCCGACGGAGAAGACGATATGAGCCGCTGAACACGAGGAACAAACTGGCCATCATGGCGATTGTTCGCGGTCTTCTGGAATCCGAGTAGGGTGGTGCACGGACTTTTGCAGCAACGCGCAAAGAACGTTATACGGCGTTCTGGCGGACGAAGGCGCGCGCGGCGAAGAGGATGGCGAGGGTTCCCATGGCGGTGAGGATGAGGGCGTTGAGCCAGAGGTCGGAGAAAGAGGAACCGCGGAGCACAATGCCGCGGATGATCTGAATGTAGTAGGTGGCGGGGATGATGGCGCTGATGGTGCGGAAGAAGACGGGCATGTTGGAGATCTGAAAGATGTAGCCGGAGAGGAAGACGGAGGGGAGGATGGTGCCCGTGGCGAGCTGGAAGGCTTCGGCCTGGGTTTTGGCGCGAGTGGAGATGATGAGGCCGATGCCAAGGACGGTGAGGAGGAAGGGCAGCGACAAGAGCAGAAGCAGGAGGACGCTGCCGTGGATGGGGACCTGGAAGATGATGCGCATGATGCTGAGGATGAGGCAGAGTTCGGAGAACGCGAGCGCGCCGTAGGGAAGCATCTTGCCGACCATGAGCCCGAGGGGGGCGATGGGCGTCATCTTAAGCTGCTCGAGGGTGCCGCGCTCGCGCTCGCGGACCAGCGAGAGAGCGATCAAGAGGATGATCATCATCTGGAGGAGGATGGCGATGAGGCCGGGGATGAAGAAGTTGGCGGAGCGGGTGGCGGGGTTGTAGAGCACAGAGGGCCGGACCTCGATGGCGGGAACGGTTGAGGTTGGCGCAAGGATCGAGGACTGTTCGAAGGCGATGCCGGTGGCGGTGTCTACGGCGATGCCGGCGATGTTGGAGTCGGAGCCGTCGACCAGGACGAGGACGCTCGCGGTGGTGCCGAGCAGAAGATTGCGGGCGTAGTCGAAGGGGATGCGGAGGGCGACGCGGGTCTGGCCGGAGCGCATCGTGTCGTACATGGCGGCTTCGGAGTGGACGTAGGTGGTGATGCGGAAGACGTCGGAGGCGGCGAAGGCCTGGATGAGGCTGCGGCTCTGCTGGGTGTTGGACTCGTCGAAGACGACGGTGGGGACCTGGCGGACGTTGGTGTCGACGGCGTAGCCGAAGAGAAAGAGCTGGAGGATCGGGATGAGGAGCGCGAAGAAGAGGGTGGAGGGGTCGCGAAAGATGTGGGTGAACTCTTTGCGGGCCACGGAGAGCAGGCCGAAGAAGGGCCCGCGATGCGCGGGGAGTGAGGGTTGGTTGGGGATGGGGGTGGTCATTGGCGCTCACCTGGGGCGGTGGGAGCGGCTTCGCCCATGATGTGGTAGGTGAGGGTTACAAAGATGTCTTCGAGGGAGGGCTGGATGGTGCGGAGGGTGATCTGGGGGAAGGCGGCGTGGAGGTTGTCGATGGCGGCGGTTTCGACGAGGGCATGGATGGTGCGGCCAAAGATGGTGGCTTCGCGGACGCCGGAAAACTGGCGGAGGTGGGCGAGGAGGATACTGACGGCTGTGGCTTCGAGGGCCTGGGGTGCGATCTCCAGGCGGGAGGCGCCGGGAGGATTGGCGTCGGGGAGCCTCTGGAGGTCGTTGACGGTGCCGAGGGCGATGAGTTTGGAGAGGTAGATGTAGCCAAGCCGGCCACAGCGCTCGGCTTCGTCCATGTAGTGGGTGGTGACGAAGAACGTGACGCCCTGACCGGAGAGCTGGAAGAAGAGATCCCAGAGGGAGCGGCGGGCGACGGGGTCGATGCCGGCGGTGGGCTCGTCGAGGAAGACAACCTCGGGGGAGTGGATGATGGCGCAGGCGAGGGCGAGCCGCTGCTTCCAGCCGCCGGAGAGCTGAGAGACGCGGCGGGTGAAGTAGGGGTGAAGAGATGTGAGGTCGAGAAGCTCTTCGATACGGGGCTTGAGGGCGGCCTGCGAGAGGCCGTAGGCGGCGGCGTAAAAGCTGAGGTTCTCCTGCACGGTGAGGTCTTCATAGAGGCCGAACTTCTGGCTCATGTAGCCGACGTGCTGCTTGATGTCCGCGGCGTGCTGGCGGACGTCCATACCGAGGATGGTGGCGTCGCCGGAGGTGAGGGGGATGAGGCCGCAGAGGGCGCGGATGATGGTGGTTTTACCGGAGCCGTTGGGCCCGAGGAAGCCGAAGAGCTCGCCGCGATCGAGGTGGAAGCTCACGTCATCGACGGCGGTGACCTCGCCGAACTTGATGGTGAGGTGGTGGGCGTCGATGACCACGGGCGCTGCGGCGCGGGAAGCGTGGGGCCCGACGACGCGGGAAGCGGGAGGCGCTTCGCGCGGTGTGGCGGCGCTGGGTTCCCCGCTGCCTGACGCCGCGCTGCCGGTTGGTTCGGCGGGGATCATTGGAGCGTTACCGTGGCGGACATGCCGGACTTGAGGACGTTGTTGGGGTTGTCGACGTGGACCTTGACGCCGAAGACTTCGTGCTCGCGGTCGTCGCGGGTCTGGACGTTGCGGGGGAGGAACTCGGCAGCAGAATTTATCTCCTGGATGGAGCCGCGGAAGTGGCGATGGAGGTCGTCGACGGTGACGTCGGCGGACTGGCCGACGTGGATATGGCTGAGGTCGGTCTCGGGGACGTAGACCTTGACCCAGAGCTGGGAGGGCTCGAGGAGGGTGAGGACGATCTGGTTGGGAGGGATGAGGTCGCCGGGACGGACGCTGACGGTTTCGACGGTGGCGTTGGCGGGGGAGACGAGGTGAGCTTCACGGAGGTCGGCGTCGAGCTCGGCGACGCGGGCGCGGGCCTGGGCGAGGGTCTCTTTGCCCTTGGCAACGTCCTGGTGGCGATATCCAGCATGCATAAGCTGGTCGGCGGCGAGGGACTGCTGGTAGCGCTCGCGGGCGGCCTGGATGTCTTCGGCGCGGGTGCCGGCTTTGAGCAGGGCAAGGTGCTCCTGGGCGGAGCGGGCCAGTTGCGCGGTGTTGTCGCGCTGCGCGGTGTAGGAGTCGAACTGCTGTTTGGAGATGATGTCCTTGGCGACAAGGGGCTTCATGCGTTCGTAGGTGGACTGGGCATCGATGGCGTTGGCTTTGGCGGCGTCGTAGTCGGCCCGGGCCTGGCGGATGTCCTGGGGGCGGGAGCCGTTGAGAGCTTCCTGATAGAGGGCCTGGTTTTCGCGGAGGGTGGCATCGGCCTCGGCGATCTCTTGCGGACGGTTGCCCCGCTGGAGGCGGTTGTAGTCGGCCGCGTTCTGGAGGACGGTGGCCTCGGCCTGGTTGCGCTGGGCCTGGAGTTCGGGGGCGTCGAAGTTGACGAGCGGGGCGTTGGCGGCGACCTGCTGGCCCTCTTCGACGAAGACGTCGGTAACGCGGCCCCCAATCTTGGAGCCGATGTTGATCTCGCGGGTTTCGATGGTGCCGGAGTAGGCGAGGGAGGGGTTGCGATGGGCGATGACGTAGGCGAGCAGCGCGGCGAGAAGGAGGATCGCGATGAGGGCGGCAATGAGGATGCGCTTGCGCTGCATGGGTTCTCCAGGGTACAGGAGAACTATAAATGCTGGGAAGTACGAGGGATGTGGTGAGAGGCGTCGGTGACAGTGGGTGCTGCGTTAGGCTTGGGCTTGGAACGTGGGCTTGGAACGCCGGAATTGGAAGGGAGAGCGAAAGAGCGGCGGCTCAAGCGAAGGTCGCAGGTTGGACGAACCGGATTCCACTGCGCAACAGATCAACGCATGCAAAATATACGATGCCATCGCATATTTTGCACGAAAGAAGAGCGGCAGGCGGATGTGCCTTGACTCGCCTCGACCATCTTCCGAGCGACCGCGCCTGCAAAAGTCCGCACTCCGGAGAATCCTATTCTTCCGGCGCATCGTAGCAAGCGCGTCCGGGCACACAGCGAGCTAAATGCACATAGTTCTCATCAGGCCCGGCCGGCCCCTGGGTCAGCAAACACCAGTAGGAGACAGCCGCATGCGTGCCGGGCTGCCACGTCTCAGAGAACCGCGGGCTGGTGCCATACATGTTTTTGGTGCATAGGCAACGGCAAGGTTCACTCTTGGTTGCAGCGGCAATTTCAGGTGCGCTCATGGTCATCTCTCCTTGTCGGTTATCCGGCCGCGCTAGGATCGCGGCCCATCTGTCCGGCAGCCAGCAGAATCGTGCGATAAATGGCAATCGGAAACAGTTGCACCTTGTAGGCATTCATGGAAAGAGGCTGCGCACCCTGCATTGCGGTCTGTAGCGGGCCGCCTTGCATCGCCGCCTTGCCCGCCGCGCGTGCTGTCTCCTGCGTAATTGGCTTGCCCTCCAGCACAGCCGCCGCTTCCGGCGAGTGGCGCACCACAGGAGAAGCCGCCCCCATGACAACAACCGCTTTGCGACAGATGTTGCCGTCCATCTCCAACACTACGCCGGCATCGGCAATCGCCCAGTCGTTGCTTTGTTTCTCGCCATACTTTTGATACGCCGAACGTGTCCCTGGCGCCGGCTTGGGGATCATCACCGCGGTTAGCAACTCATCCGGCTCCAGAACATTGTATTTCGTTGGGTTCGCGTCAGGATGGACATACAGATCCTTGATCGCAACCATCCGCTTGCCGCGCTTGGCCGAGGTCAGTTCCACGCTGGCGTTCAGCCCCAGCAACGCCACCGCCGAAGAGGACGGCGCCACCGAGGGGCAGGTACCGTAATCCATAATCGCGTGGTATTGGTTGAGCCCGGCAAAGGCAAAGCAGATATCCTTGCCCTTGCGCAGACACTGGTACTCTTCTGAACGGAAGTACCAGCACTGCAACTCCTGCAGAAGATTGCCGCCCAGCGTCGCCATATTGCGAATGTGCGGCGTGGCCGCGCTGCCGCAGGCGTCGGTGAGAATCGTGTACTGCGATTGCAGCATCGGATCTTCGCTGACCTCGGTGAGGGTCGTCAGCGCTCCAATCGTGACCCCGTCCGGCGACGGATGAATCCCGCGCAAGCCGGAGATGTTGCGAATATTCACCAGTCTGGAGGGTGTCGTGGTGCCATTCTTCATCCGGTCCAGCAGATCCACGCCAGCCGCCTTCACCACAGAGCCTTCCCGTAGCTGCGACAGTGCGCCGTCCACCGTGGTGCAATCCACAAGAACGAACTGATTCATGCCGTCTCCTCCTTCGGTTGGGTATTGGCTAACGCCGCCAGCACCACTGCGGGCGTCATCGGCAAGCTGCGGAGGCGAACCCCGGTGGCGTTATAAAAGGCGTTGCCGATGGCTGCTGGCGTCGCAATGATGCCGCCCGGCTCGCCGATACCGGAAGCATCGGTCGAACTCTGGCCAATATAGGACTGAATCAACTGTACCTCGATCTGGGGAATCTCCCGAGAACCTGCAATCTGGTAGCGATCCAGATTGGGATTCACCATCAGCCCGTAGTTGGGATCGATGAGGCGATTTTCATACAACGCATAGGAGATGCCCTGGATCACGCCTCCATTGATCTGGCTAATGGTTTGCTTTGGGTTCATGGGGCGTCCGCAATCGTGCGCCGCCAAAACGCGCTTGACGCGGATCAGTCCAATCTCCGTATCGACTTCAATCTCGACCACATCGACGCCGCCGTAGGTCTCGTATTTGCTTCTGTCGTAGTCGGGGATACGCCTTGCCTGCGCGGAAACCTCGCTGGTGTTCATCTTTGCGGCCGCGCGGCGGAAGCTGATTGGCTGGAACTTGCCACTCTTGCTGCTCACCTGCCCTTGGCTCAGCACCAGATCGTCCGCACTCGTGTGTAGCGAAGGAGCCACGCTGGCCAGGAAACTCTGCGCCGCCTGCCAAGCGGCGTCGCGCACCGCCGGCGTCAGCGAGGCCGTGGTGACGCTGCCGCCAGAGTTCGGCCCCACCGGATAATTCGTGTCGCCGATCTTTACCGACACCTGCTGCGGCGGCACTCCGAACTGCTCGGAAAGAATCTGCGCCATCACCGTCTTGATGCCGCTGCCAATGTCCTGCACCGCGGACAGCACTTCCACAGATCCGTCCTGATGCACTCGGACTTCCGCGGCGGAGTTCATGCTGATGTTGCGATACCAGACTCCCTGCGCCACCCCTACGCCGCGCTTGATGTGTCCGTGGTCCGCATTCGGCGTGGCATGGCGCGATTTCCAGATCGCGCTTTCCCGAACCAACTCGCGCTCCACCCGCCGCGCGGAGTTTCGGTCGATCTTGTCGCGCAAGTCCAGCGGATTCATCCCCAGACGATTGGCCAATTCGTCGATCGACTGCTCCAGCGCAAAGGCGCCCTGCGGATGCCCCGGCGCGCGAAACGCCGTCGCAGGACCAGCGTTGGTGAAGATGTCGCTTTCTTCCGTGCGCAGCGAGCCATATTCGTACATGTTGGTGGCCGGCCCGGCGCAGCCAGCGCCCGTTCCGCATCCCGCGGTGCCATAGCTGATCAGTTGAATCGCCGTAAGGGTTCCATCTTTTTTGGCGCCTATCTTCAGCCTCTGATTGGAGCTGGGGCGATTGCCCGCGGAGGTCTCCTCTTCCTTGCGGTCCAGCATCAGCCGCACCGGCGCGCCCGTCCGCTTCGATAAAGCCGCAGCCACCACACCTGGGTTTCCAGGTCCGAACTTTGCGCCAAAGCCTCCGCCCATGAACTCCGTGATGACGCGCACCTGGCTCTTGGGAAGCTTGAAGAAACCAGCCAGCCCCTCCCGCACGCTGGCAGTGCCTTGCGTCGAAGCCCACACGGTCAGCAGCTCCGGTTTCCAGTCAGCCACCACGCCATGGCTTTCCAGTGCGTTATGTACCTGCACTTGCGTCGTGTAGTGCTCTTCCACCACCGTATCGGCATCTTTGAATCCCTGCTCGACATCGCCGCGCGTATGCACCGAGGGGCCGTGAATGTTGCCGGTTTGCGGAACATCCGCGGCACCGCCGCCACCCCCTGCCGTTCCACTCTGATTGGCTGGTCCGGGAAAGACCATGGGAGCATCCGCCTGACGCGCCTGCTCCATCTCCACCACAAACGGCATCGCATGATACTGGATCTTGACCAGCTTGGCCGCATCTTCCGCAATCCGCGGATGGGTGGCCGCAACTGCTGCGATGGGCTGACCGGCATACCGGACAATCGGATACTTCGATACCTCCAGAGAAGGGTTCAACAGCTTCGCCGCGCCCAGCAGATTCTCGATAATGAACACCCCCTTCACTCCAGGAATCTTCTCCGCCGCGGAGCTATCCACCGACACAACCTTGCCGTGGGGAATATTCGCATTCACAAACTTTGCATACAGCATCCCCGGCAGTTGGATGTCGGCCGTGTAGCGCGCCTGACCGCTTACCTTGGCTTGGCCGTCCCAGCGTGCAGGCGATCTTCCAATAAACATCAGGTCCGCGTTGATCGGCAGAACCGGCGGCTGTGTCGTGGGCATGGTCCGCGGCTCCTGCCGTAACGTATACCCCGGTACGCCCACCGGCATCATCACCGTCTCCATCCCCGCCGGTACTTCAGCCGCTTGCGGCAAATCGTCCGCAGACGAAGTCACTTTCGTAGTCGCCATGGTT
>JABEBX010000564.1_pt1 | contig 20783 bp, 17 predicted proteins | sample 7245971 | NCBI WGS metagenome assembly JABEBX01 (sample SAMN14506365, study PRJNA622280) | hot springs metagenome | biome: hot spring [ENVO:00000051]|acidic hot spring [ENVO:00002120]; feature: spring [ENVO:00000027]|sediment [ENVO:00002007]; material: sediment environment [ENVO:01001048]... | reverse complement strand
GCTGATGTTACCATCCTGGATAAATCCTTGCCTCGATTGGCTGAAATAGATGGAATCCATGGCCCGGCATTGAAAACTCTTTTTGCCACCAGTGAATCGGTTGAAGAGGCAGTTTTTGAGGCGGATCTCGTCATCGGCGCTGTATTGGTTCCGGGTGCCAGCGCCCCCAAACTGGTCACCCGAGCCATGCTGGAACACATGAAACCGGGAAGTGTTCTGGTCGACGTAGCTATTGATCAGGGAGGGTGTTTTGAAACCAGCCGCCCCACAACGCACGCCGAACCCACTTATGTTATCAGTAATATTGTGCACTATTGTGTTGCCAATATGCCTGGGGCCGTCGCCCGTACTTCGACCTTTGCTCTGACTAATGCCACGCTTCCCTACACCCTGAGTCTGGCAAATCTGGGCTGGCGGAAAGCGTTGGCCAGCAACCCTCACCTGCGCAATGGACTGAACGTGGCAGATGGGCAGATCGTCCATCCGGCGGTGGCTACTGCGCTGGGCAAACCCCTTCTACCGGTTGAAACATTACTTTGAGGAGGATGTGCTGATGGATACATTACCTGACAAATCCTACTGGGCAGAACTTGCCAGCAAATTACATTTTCCGTGTGATCTACTGATTGATGGAAAGTGGCAGAATGCGCTTTCTGGTAAACGTTTTCTCACAATCAACCCAGCCACTGGTTCAACCCTTGCAGCAGTTGCCGAAGCTGATAGCGAAGATGTCAATCTGGCCGTGCTCAGCGCCCGCACTGCTTTCAATGATGGACGCTGGTCTGGTTTACCCCCGAGGGAACGTGGGAAACGCCTCATCGCTCTTGCCCATCTCATCGAAAACCATCGCAAGGAGCTGGCCTTGCTCGAAACGCTGGATGTCGGCAAACCAATTCGCGACAGTTATCACGTTGACCTACCGGGCGTCGCACGAACTTTTGCCTGGCATGGCGAAGCTGTGGATAAAGTTTATGATCAGATTGCACCGACAGGCTCTGATTCCATCGGCATGATTACACGGGAACCTTTGGGCGTGGTTGCTGCCGTAGTCCCGTGGAATTTTCCCCTGGAAATGGCCGCTTGGAAGGTAGCCCCCGCCCTGGCGACAGGTAACAGTGTTATTCTCAAGCCAGCGGAGCAGTCTCCCCTTACCGCCCTGCGACTGGGGGAACTCGCCTTAGAGGCTGGGATTCCTCCGGGTGTTCTCAATGTACTTCCGGGTTTTGGTCCGACTGCGGGTAAAGCTTTGGGCATGCATCCTGACGTTGATTGCCTTGCTTTTACGGGCTCCACAGAGGTAGGAAAATATTTTCTGCAATATGCTGGTCAATCCAACATGAAACGCGTCTGGCTGGAATGCGGAGGGAAAAGTCCCAACATCGTTTTTGCTGACTGCAGTGATTTAGATGCTGCAGCAGAAGCAGCTAGCACAGCCATTTTCTTTAATCAGGGTGAAGTGTGCAGCGCCGGATCACGTTTGCTCGTAGAGAATACTATTCGCGATATATTCGTCGATAAGGTAATTGCTGCTGGCAAGGATCTTCAACCCGGCGATCCTTTGGATCCAGAGACGCGTATTGGTGCCATTGTCAGCGATGAGCAAATGCAAAGAGTTATGGGCTACATTCAGCGTGGAAGTCAAGAAGGAGCCCGCATCCGGATGGGTGGGAAACGGCTCCATAGTGCGAGCGGAGGATTTTATCTGGCCCCCACCATATTTGATGATGTCACCAGCACCATGACCATCGCTCAAGAAGAGATTTTTGGTCCCGTCTTGTCAGTCATGGGCTTTGATACTGAGGAAGAAGCCATTCGGATCGCCAACGAGAGCATTTATGGCTTGGGTGCAGCAGTTTGGTCAAGCAACATCCATCGTGCTCACCGAGTGGCCAAAAAACTTCACGCAGGCACTGTGTGGATCAATACCTATGAGGAAGGAGATGCTACAGTTCCATTCGGAGGGTTCAAACAGTCCGGCTTCGGCCGAGATAAGTCCCTCCATGCCATGGATAAATACAGTGACCTCAAGACTACCTGGGTTCACATTGATTCAGATAATTGAGGAACACCACATTTGCTTTACCCGCAGCCATGTCGTTATAATTTCATGACAAGAGTTGCGGGTTTTACTTACCCTGATCATGCTGCATGATAATTCAGTACAAACTCATTTCAAGGAGGTTTCCTAGACTGTGTTATTTCTATTTGGGCCGAGCAGATTCCAGTATGTATTAAATACTTGTTGTTGGGGTGTTGTTCCTGCAAAGTGCAGAATGATCAGTGATTGATAATGATGACATAGGCCAGCGTTTACAGCTGGTAAGAAAAATATATGGCTTAACCCAAAGGGAGCTATCACGACGGGCAGGTGTTACCAACGGTACAATTTCACTGATTGAACAGAATCGTGTCAGCCCTTCGATCAGTTCTCTTAAAAAGATTCTGGATGGTATTCCTTTATCCATATCCGAGTTTTTCACGCTGGATTTAGTCCCTACAGAAGACGTTTTTTTTCGTGCCGCTGAAATGCCAGATATTGCTGTAGGTAACAATATTATAATGCGCTTATTAGGCCGCAAAACCAAAGGGAGGTTGATGCAAATTCTGCACGAATGCTACGAGCCTGGTGCAGACACAGGGGAATCCATGCTACGACACGAAGGTGAGGAAGGTGGCATTGTCATCAAGGGCAGCATTCAACTAACCGTCGGCGACCGTGTTGAAGCCCTGCATAAAGGCGATGGTTACTACTTCAACAGCCGTCTTCCCCATCGCTTTCTAAACAATGGTTCTGAAACTTGCGAAATCATCAGCGCCAATAGTCCACCGAGTTTCTGATTTAAATATGGTAAGTGTTAATGCAACTCCATTAATACGAGTATGATGAGCACTAAGAGCAGCACCAAAATACGTAAAACAAGCACCTCTCGAATCGGCCATCGTGGCTCTGAATTTCTAGAACTTTCTAGTTGGCTTAGCTTCTCCATCTTATCCATATCATAAAGTACTTCAAGCGTATCGGAATAACGTGCATTTGGATCCGTTTCAATCATTTTTGCCAGTATGCGATCCAGCCATCCTGGGCAGTCTCCCCGAAATCTCCGTAAAGACCGGTATCCATGTGTATCTATAGGTGATTTATCTTGGGAAAACATACGGTAAAGTGTTACCCCTAATGCATAGACATCAGATCGACTATCACCAAGTCCGCCCCTGAACATCTCCGGCGACATGTAAGCCAGTGTTCCTGGAGCTTCCTTAGGCGCAGGATCCAAAGCCCCAGGTATCCGAGCAAAGCCGTAATCAAGAAGAATGACGCCACCATCATCCAAAAGCATTATGTTGTCTGGTTTTACATCCCGGTGGAAAATATGAAGGCGATGCAATTCATACAACCCATGCGCCACCATGCGCGCAATATCCAGACCTTCAGACCACGAAACGATGCCCTGCCGTATGCGACCAGACAAAGTCTGTCCTCGATAATAGGGGAAGACCGTATAGACCTGACTGATTGATCGATTATCAGCGCCGGAGCTAGCCAACCAAGGGCTAGAGACTATTGACGCCACCCAATTTTCTTTAGCGAAAGATCTTCGTACATTTTCATCCCCCTGCGCCGTAGACTTTGGAAATTTGAGCACTTTCAATTCCCCATCCTTTTTCTGGTCGCTAGCAAGAAATAAGGCACTATAATATCCATCATGCAGTTTTTTTTGAATTTTGTAATCGTCTATCAACGCTCCCAAAGCAGGCACATGCCCTACTGGAACAGAAAATATTGTGTCCTCAAAAAATCTTAAGCTTTTTCGTGGAAGCTGCGCCAGCTCAATGATACCTACAGAAGCATCGTCCGAAGAACCGTTCGCACGAGCAAGGTCAACCAACTGTCGCGCCGTCTCCATGGCTGAAGGAGTTGACAATAAAATTTCTCGTAGTTCCGTTCCTGCCAGATATTTATAACAACCATCAGAAAGAAGCAAAAGTAGATCATGATCTTCGACATCTACTTGGATAACCTCCGCCTGTAACGCCTCATCCAGTCCGGCTGCTCTGGATATGAAGTGACCACCGCCAATTTTCATCACATGATCAGTAGTCAACAAATGCAACTGCTGGTGTCGCCATCGATAACAACGGACATCTCCGGCAAAACATACAAAGCACTCCCAACCACGTAGAGCCACTGCACAAAAAACCGCCGCCATACCATCCAAATCTGGATCTCTTCGGGAAAGCCAGTAAAGCGATTTATTCACAGCAGCAAGACTACGCGCCAGTGCCTGTTCTATAGAAAATGTGCTCGGAAGTTGCTGATAGCCCTCGATCAATTGCCTGACCAATAATTCTGATGCTACACGCCCACCTTTTCCGCCACTCATCCCATCTGCCAGAACCAATAGATTGCCTCGTGTCACTCTTTGGTTACTTTCTCCTACTGCAAACGCAAGGTAGTCTTCATTTTCTTTGAACTCTGATGCAGATTTTGAATACTGGATAACCCGATATAACAATTGGCCACCTTCTCCAAAAAGTTCCTGAGCATCTTCAAATTCGCCGGTAAACATGGAAATCTACCTCCCTATAAATTAATAAAACCCCCGGGATAAGCCGGGGGCTGACATTATCCTGAACCAGGATTATAGATTAAAAAACTACTTCCTCTGAAATACATAAGAGGATTGCGATTCCAGATCTTCGCTCATTTTTTCCAGTATCTGTGGCGCAGTTTTCTTAATTCTGAACAACCAAACCAATCCCAATGCTAAGTAAACAAAATAGATGTAAGGCAATATATTGTAAGGGTATGAAGGAACAGGATATAGTGCACCAAAGAATGCCCCCCCCATAGCCACAACCCCAATTACTGAATAAAATATGTTACGCACTTTGAGTTGCCCCTGCTTAGCCAAGTAGACGGGCGCAGCGATACTGATAAGAATATAAGCCGTAATAAATCCAAAGGTAGACACCGTCCCAGTAATATCATAAGTATTCATTGGTCCTTGGGATAACAAAAAAAGAGGGACCAGAATGGCGAGAACCGTAGCAATAAGGATAGCTATATAGGGTGTCTGATGTTTGACGTGAACCAAACCCATAGAACGGTGAATAAACTGATAACGCCCCATGGAAAAAAGCAATCTTGCTCCCGCATTAATGCTTGCTATAACACAGGCAAAGGCACTTGCTGAAGCCAGTACATAAACAAAGAAAACTGCAGAAGTGCCACCCCCAAGACCTTGGACCACAGTCTTAAGAGGAGAAGCATCATTGCCAAGAGCAGCTGCATTATTACCATAAGCTATCACCATGGTATATGCCACAAACATGAAAAATCCTCCGGCCACCAACATAGTCGTAATCACCGCACGAGGAATGGTTGTCAGGGGAGACCGGGTTTCCTTACCAAGGGTGACGGCGCTTTCAAATCCTACGAAAGAAAAAATTGCCATAACACTCGCTTCCATCATCCCGTGTGTAGTCGCACCCTTCAACATAAACTGTGATGAATCCAAGATCAATTCAGGATGCCTTACACAAGAAATAACCAGCAGAATCGAAATAATAGTTACCGAAACAATTTCGATGCCCACACTTAATCGGGAAGAAAACTTGATGTCTTTGTAACAGAGATAACCAGCTAACAACCCCACAATAGTATATAAAATCCAGTTTGCAGTATTGAATCCTAGTGAGTGGAGCCCAATCTTGACAAAAAATCCGGTCCCAGCAAGCACTGCCATTGCACAAGCGATATACGCCGCAACAAGAGCAAACCCCGCCATTCCTCCAAGTAACGGGCCTAATGAACGCGAAATAAATACAAAGAATGATCCGGCTGCGGAGAAACGTCTAGCCAAAGTGGCAATATTGAGGCCTACAAAAAGCAATGCGATCGCAGCCAGTCCGTAGACCAACCAACTTCCCAGTCCTGCAAGCGAAACCACTGCAACAATATTCAATACCGGGGTCAGCGTGGGAGATACATTTGCAACAGACTGCCCTACAGCCTCAGTAAACCCAAGGCTGGATTCCTTTAAATTAGTACCTTCCAACATTTCAGTAGACATTGTTTAATACCTCTCGAGGTTTATTCCAAAATACTCCGTTGAAACTACCATTCTTTTTAAGCAAATATCATTCCTAACAGGAAACATGATCACCTTTTTGTTTGAGATAGGAAAATTTCATTCATGCAGCACGATCCATTCTAAGCTTGGGTTTTCTGCACCAATATAAAGCAGCCCTGCACCCATCTGGGTCAAAGTGCACTACTAGCACTTTACTTGTCCAAGAAAACAGGGTGGATATTCACTGCTATGCTATCTTCCCCGTAAGTTGTAAACCATCTTACGATTTCAGACTTGTCGCCTGAATATCGTTAGATTTCGTGAAAGACAATAACGCCTATAAATTTTACTCATTTAACTAATCCATAAATAGCCTTAGTTCATTAAGTAAAATTACCTGACAATATATATTGTTGATTATTTCCAGCTCTCGTTCGTGCAGCTCCTGAGTTGCCGCAGTACACGCATCTTCTATCAATATCACGTCGAAACTTTCATCCGCTAGACTGCGTACAGTTGACGATACACACTGATCTGTAAAAATCCCACAAACGACTACTTGCCTAATTTCCATATTACGAAATATCAAACTTAAATTTGTCCCTGTTGTTGCTGAATCTGTAGTTTTCGTGACTACTATTTCATCGTTGAGTGGTTTTAGTTCATCTACAATCTGGGACTTATCACTCAAAAATGGTAACAGAATATTGTTAAATCCTGGTCTCTTTTGACTAAGTGACCGATCTCGGCCATCTTCTGTGAGACAAGCAATTCGGGCAAAAAAAACAGGAAGATGTTTTTCTCGGAAAAAATTAATCAAGCTTTTCGCATTGGGAATCACTTGGTGTAGTAGCCTGCCCCTAAATTCTGCCCACACATTATCTACAGATCTGGTGGCATGCTCCTGGGGAGGTTCTTCAAGATATACGTTTTGAATATCAATCACCAGTAAGGCCATATGATGCAGATCCACCTGCAAATCAGGAATTTCCGCATCAGCATAATAAAAAGACCTGTGACGATTTTTCCAATCTAAGGTAGGCTTATTCATAATACTGCTTCCATAGATTCTGGGAGAATTTGTCCACCATCCACTACAATGCCCTGGCCAGTAATATATCCAGCCTGTTCACTGGCTAGAAATACCACCAGCGCGCCGATGTCAGCCACTTCTCCTAAGCGCTTCATAGGAATGGCTTTCGTCATTTTGGCTACATAATCAGACCCCATAGCGGCTAACCCTTCGGTCATAATATTTCCTGGTAGAACAGCATTAACAGAAATACCATAAGGGGCCAGCTCCAATGCTGCCGAGCGCATAAATCCTAATTGAGCCGCCTTAGTGGCTCCGTAATGAGACCATCCAGGAAAGCCAGTGATTGGCCCTGTAATAGATGAAGTAATAATGATTCGACCAGCAGAGCTTTTTTTCAACACTGGCAAGGCTGCCTGCACCGCAAAGATAGTCCCGTTAACATTGATGGCAAAGATATCGTCTAAAATTTCGGGTGTTAACTCTTCGAGACTTGCTGAAGGGAAAATACCCGCATTTGCACATACTACGTCAAGCCCCCCAAAATATTCCTGAACCCGTTTTACGGCCATTTGCATGGCTGGGTAATCTGTTACATCTGCTTCCAGGCAGAGGGGCTTGGGCAGGTGCTGTTCAGTGAACTCAGTCTCAAGTCTTGCCCTGAAATCATTTGAACGACTGACAACTGCCACATCGTAACCTGCACCAGACAGGGCCATAGCCATGCCCTTACCAATTCCACGCCCTCCCCCCGTAATCATGGCCACCCGACGCTTTGACATTAGTTGCCCCCTAGAATTTCCCATGATAAGAAAGTCAGAAGCATTAACCATGCCCAAAAATGTTTTCAGGGTACTCATCTATGGATATGTCAACGGGCACTTCTAAAAACTCTTTATTTTACAGAATAGTGGGATATAGACTGTTGATTTAATGAAACCAATTTCTGGGGAAATGCGGTTTTCCGAGAATCTCCAAAGTGTCATTGCAGAGCAATATACACTCTTTTGGTGCGACGATTATAAAGATCGCACTATTTTGATGCGCGAAATCTAGAAATGATAACAGACGGGACCGCATCGATGCTTGACACACAAATGGAAGCATCCATATAAGGCACATTAATTTTTGAATAGGAACGGTGAAGGGTCAACACAGGGTGATTTACCAATAATAAGCTCAGCTGCTAGTCGCCCGGCTGCAAGACTAATACCGAAGCCATGCCCTGAAAATCCACTCGCCATATATAGCCCTTTTATTGGCAAGTCCGAGATGACTGGAAGTGAATTTGGCGTTACATCGATAATACCTGACCAAGCTCTTGTGACACGTGCCCCAGCAAAACTTGGCACAGCTTTAATAAGGTTTGCCAGAGCCTGTTCAGCGAGATTAACATAGGGAGCTGAGTTGTTAATCCTCTTCCGCTCAAATGGCGTAATATCATCATCTCTCCAACGTCGCTTGGCTGTGAGGCTACTCACCAAATTTCGCCCCAAGTGTACAGACAAATCTGATCTTGATTTTTTAAACGCAGGAAGAAAATCTGCTGCGAGACGTAAATGGTCATACTCTAACTCGACAACATTACCGTTGCGAACGGCAATGGAATAGCCTCCGTCTTTCCTTTTTCTAAAAGCAAAATCATCGCCACCTACTGCCAATTGTGGGGCAGGGCCTTCGTGTTCGATGCGTGCAACAGTACTGCGCACTGCTAGCTGTTTAAAATTTATACCTAGATTGCCTGTAAATAAACGCGTCCATATTCCACCAGCAATTAGTGCTGCATTGCTTTTTATTACACCATGTTCTGTCACCACTCCACTCAGCCGACCTGCTTTGGTTTCAATACTTCGCACTGCACAGTTTTGAAATAATAATGCCCCTTTTGAGCGCGCTGTTTGAGCTATAGCAGCTGTAGCTTCTGATGGTTCAGCTCTGCCATCTTGAGCCGTATAAAGCCCGCCGGTAAACTTTCTCCCTGACTGAGGTAGAAGCGCAGCAACCTCACTGGCTCCAATCAATCTGCTCTCCAATCCGAAGCATCGAGTCTGATTGAACCATTTTTCATAATCGGTCATTTCCTTGTCATTACTTGCCACATAGAGTATCCCGCTTTCCACGTAACCCACATCAATACCTATGCGTTGCTCTAGTCCTTTCCAAAGTTCACGTGAAAGGATGGCTAAAGGAATTTCTTCACTAGTACGACCTTGTCGACGCACCCAGCCCCAGTTACGACTAGACTGTTCTGCCCCTATTTCTCCCTTCTCGCAAAGGGCTACATGCAGACCTTTTTCTACCAGCTCAAGCGCTGTACTGGCACCTATTATTCCGCCTCCAATAACAACTACATCTACCTCTTTGGGCAGGATGATATCTGAATTTATTTTTCTATATATATTCATGAGCCTAGATTATATGTTAACGATGGCCGCCCTGCAACAATACTTATTGCTAATTTTTTCCTTTTTATACTTGAACACGGATACTGAATAGCCATTTCAAAAACTTCTTATATAACGGTCAAGTTCCACTTGTGTGACTTGATTATTGATGAACTCTATTTCTCTGCGAGCCTGTTGTAACCATATATTTAAACGATGATCTCCAAATACTTTTCTCATGAATTCAGAATGCTCTGCCAAGGTCACAGCATCTGCAAGGAGAGTGGGAAGTTGTCCAGCCCCTTCTCTTCCTGGTTCATACCCATCACCAATACAAGGTGAGGTTGGTTCCAGTTTTTGCTCTATACCATCTAATCCGGCTGCTATGTCGCAGGCAAGTAGATAATAGGGGTTGCAATCGGCGGCCGCATCGCGTTTTTCAATTCTGACTGATGACTCTTCTCCCTCAATCACTCGCAAACCCACAGTGCGATTATCATAGCCCCAGTTAGCAGCTGTTGGGCAAAAAGTGTATGGTTGGCGTCTACGCATCGCATTTGGTGTAGTAGAACCAGCCAAGGTCATTTCGATCATGCGGGTCTGTACCCCAGCCAGAAAGTTCTTGCCCATTGGGCTCAACTTGCCATGATTGGCAAACAGGTTTACTCCGTCCTTCCAAACCGAATAGTGCACATGAAATCCATTGCCGGATTGTTCAATGAAAGGTTTCGCCATGAAAGTAGCTCTGAGGTTTTTGGTGATAGCTAGCTCCTTGACGAGATTCCGGAACATTATTACTCGATCAGCAGCGGTAACTGCATCGGTATAACGGATATTTACTTCTGCTTGTCCAGCAGCATATTCGGGGTTGGATTGTTCGATGGGGATGCCCATCTCATTAATAAACTGACGAATTGGTCCAAGAATGTACTCGTTCTCAGCCGCCCGTGCCAACGAATAAACTTGGATGCCTCTCTCGATTGGCAAGCTTGTTTTGGGGTCCAGCAGGTAGAATTCAAGCTCAGTACCACAAATAATCTCCAGTCCCATGGCTTTGGCGCGGGCTACCTGCTTAAGCAATACTTCTCGAGGATCCAGTGGTACGGGTTGATGATCCATCCCTTCGGCATAACCGAGGCAGAAGGCTACCCCAGGTTCCCAAGGTACGGTAACTGGCTGGGTGAGTGGAAAAATGTGCATATCGGGATAGCCATTGCTAAAATTAACATATGGGGTTTCCCAGATGTCACAGGTCATGTCAAAGGCAAAAACAGCAATTGACATGGCGTTACCGCTTTTACAAACGGATGGCCAGTGGCTAGCCGAAAAACGTTTACCACGCATAATACCATTCATGTCACCCAAACCCATGGCGATAGTATGGGTGCCTTCAGGTAATGGAAATATTGGTTTCTCGCTCATTATTCACCTCAAAAAAATAATGAAAGCATTCGGTTAAGGCGCGCATCAAGCCACTACCAACCAAAGGCGCGGTCAATGCCGGCCATCTTTACCCCTGTAAAGGCAGACGCCTCAAACGAAAGAGCACGGAGATCCTCCATGTCCAGATTGTGAACGTTTGATTTACCACAGGCCTTCGCTAGCGCCGTCACCTCCATGGTAATGGCCGTAAGATAGCGAGCGACACGTTCAGCCCCGGCTGCAACATCCATACGCGCAACCAGTTCAGGTGTCTGGGTGGCCACTCCAACTGGACAAAGGCCAGTATGGCAGTGATGACAGGCACCGGGGCTAGTACCAAGTTTTTGGTAGTCCGCCAAATAGCGTGGCGAATTACATCCCAGAGCGATCATAGCCGCATTACCAATCATTACTGCGTCTGCACCTAGTGCCAAGCACTTGGCAACATCGACCCCAGAACGTATTCCACCTGCAACCACAAGTGATACCTTGCCAGTCATACCGCATTCGTCGAGAGCCTCCCGGGCTGCACGTATGGCTGAAATAGTCGGAATACCGGTATGGTTTAGTAGCATTTCTGGGGAGGCGCCCGTTCCACCCTCGGCACCATCTACAACCACTACGTCTACGCCTGCCTTAGCGGCAATAGCTACGTCGTATCGGGGGCGAGTTGCTCCCATTTTTAGAAATATTGGTACCTGGTAGTTGGTGGCAATCCGCAACTCTTCGATCTTGATGGCCAAATCGTCGGCACCTAACCAGTCGGGATGCCTTACAGTAGACCGCTGATCTACTCCTTCAGGTAGTGTACGCATTTTCGAGACACGCTCCGACACCTTCATACCCAGAAGTAAGCCGCCAGTGCCGGGTTTCGCTCCCTGACCAACTACAATTTCAAGCCCATCAGCGCGGCGCAGATGATCAAGGTCAAGCCCGTAGCGCGCTGGTGACATTTGATACACTAAAATGGAAGATGCTGCACGTTCTTCCTCAAGCATGCCCCCCTCGCCAGTGCAGGTCATGGTGCCAACTTTGCTTGCTCCATGACCCAGCGCTTCTTTGGCGTTGGACGAAAGTGCCCCAAATGACATTGAGGCAATGTAAATTGGAATTTTAAGTTCGATGGGTTTTTCAACGAGTCCACGTCCACCACCCAAAATGGTAGTGGTTTCACAACCCTCACGATAACCTTCAAGGGGTAGACGGGTCATGGTTGCCGGCACGAAGGTGAGATCGTCGAAAGTTGGGAAACGCTTGTTGAAGGTATTAAAACCACGTACCTGATAGCGACCTAATTGCGCTAGTGCATGGACTTCGGAAATGGCCTCTGGCGTCCATCTCAGGGAACCACCAACATCATATGAAGCGGGCACACCCGCAGGACGGCCCTCAATTGCCCCATCGCCGAATTTAACCAAATCCTCCGGGGCTTCTTGAAAAGGGTAAGGGTATTTGTGGTTTTTGTTCAAATCATCAGCCATGCATTTGCCTCCCTACTTTCAAAATACCAAAGTCGGCGACCGGAGATGATCCGCCGCCAGTTGCGTGAAGCGTCTGCGAGCCCTAATGGGGCAAGAATTTCATCAACTTCTTTAATTTGTTCTGCTGTAGGCTCCACCACCTGTGCGTCAACGCCCATCCCTTCTATGTTGCCTGCAACCCACAACTCACCTTGCCAGAGCGCGTCAGCGCATGAGACTCCAGCTCCGCCAAGCACGATGATTTTCCCTGCATGAGCCATAAAACCAGCTTGCGATCCAATCTTGCCTTCAACAACGATATTTCCGCCCTTCATGGCTACACCAATACGAGGGCCCGCATCACCTTTAATGTGTATGAGTCCACCTCGCATGGCGGCTCCGGCCGACATCCCTGCATAACCATCGACCGTGATATGTCCAGCGCTCATTCCTTCACCTACACCCCAGCCCGCATCACCTTTTATATTCACCGTGGCACCGGTATTCAGTCCGCCACAATAATATCCAACCGAACCTTCGAAATTGATTGTCACTCCCGGAGGTAGACCAATGCCGAGATTATGTCTTGATAGTGTTGAGGTAATACGCAAATTACTATTAGGTTTAGCCAACTGCTGGATTTCAGCGTTTATATCCTTAATTGATCGATTTTTAACTTCAATCTCATAGCTACTGTTCATGCTGCCCATGCTTCTTTTCTCCATATCCCGGTCATGGCTGGGCCATCGTAATTGATGATCCTTGAACCTTCTGGATAGATACGACGTAATGCCTGCTCCTCAGTGGCAGCACAAAAAGATCCAGCTTCCTGAATGGTTACCAAGGGCTTAATGGCAAACCGATCCTTCGCGAAACAAATACCATTGATATCTGCAATCATATAGGTGAATACGCCATCAATTTGATGAATCGATTTGTCTAAGGCCTGTTGGAGCGATAGACCTGCACTCATTTCATGTGATAACCATACGGCAATTAATTCAGAATCGTTCTGTGTCAAAAAACGATAACCCAGACGCTCAAGGCGTTGGCGCCAATTGTAATAATCCGTAATCTGGCCATTATGAACGATGGCTGTATCTGGAAATGGCCGTGCCCAGAAGGGATGACTGCCATTGGGTTTAACAGCACTTTCAGTAGCGAGGCGGGCATGTCCCAGCCCATGCGTACCGGTCATGCCATAGATTTGATGTTTTTCCGCTACGGCAAGCGCATCACCTTCATCTTTAATGATTTCTAGCGCCCGACCTACTGACTGCACCTCTAGGCGTGAGCAAATCATATCTGCCTCTTGAATCCAACGCGGAATACTGATTGGATCACTAATGATCATCCGTACGGAGTAATGTTTGTCAGTGCTGCTATCCCAAACTGGATTTTCGATAAAATCAGCACCATGCTCACGAAGTATGTACTGGAAATCATCCAAGTCTTGTCCAAGCTTAGTCCTATCAAACCCCATAGCGCGGACAACAAAGCCACTTTGACGTGGAGCTCCATAAATAGCAAAGCCCGTACTGTCTGAGCCGCGATGAGCCTGCGCATCGATTAATTCGACGAGATCAGCCCCGACCAAACCAGGTATAGCCAAGATTCTTCCCGCAATGCCACACATTTGAGCTTCTCCTCTTTATCTATGAATTACGCGCCACCACAGTGTTGCATAACAATTACCGTTTGACTTGACAGATAGTGCCATTTTAATTTTCCCTCATAACATCCATAAGATTCCAACTGAATATCATAAGCAATCAAGCAATATTGGCGCCAGCATGGCAAAAGATACTACTTAGTACAGCAAATTAATTTCGGAAAATCAAATTATATCTAATTGTTCCAAATTGGTGCAGAGACCGCCTCATAAACGTGCAATCATCACATTGACGCACCTATATAGTGAAACATCAGAACAAAACCTTATATGCCAGACAACTTGTAACCCTTGGCCAATAGATATTTTTTCAACCGGTTAAGTTTTTTATTTATCATTTACGCCATGGCACATAATTTGCTTTTTTAACCGTGCATGACGCACAACAGAGGAGTAAACGCTTTGTATTGTCCAGATTCTTTTTCAGAAAAACGTCCAGAGATCATTCAGGAGATGATCAGGTCTCACCCTCTAGCAACTATTGTCAGCATGGGGAATGATGGCTTAGAGGCTAATCATATTCCCTTGTATCTAACCTTTGGCCAAGAATCGCAGATCGTATTACAAGGACATGTAGCACGTGCCAATCCGTTATGGAGAGAAGGATATTTACGCAGCGACGTGCTGGTCATCTTTCAGGGGCCACAGCACTACATCAGCCCTTCCTGGTACATCACGAAGGCAGAAACTGGTAAAGTAGTGCCCACGTGGAATTACACCATAGTCCATGCCTACGGTGAGCTAAAAGTCAAAGATAATCCCGAGTGGATACGACAGCAAATGGTTGCTATGACTGATCAGCAAGAGCAGAATTTCCCCCATCCGTGGCACGTAGATGATGCACCCCCCGAGTTTACGGAGCAGGTCATCAAGCAGGTGGTGGGCATAGAAATTTTCGTCACCCGCTGGATGGGTAAGTGGAAGGTCAGCCAAAACCAGTCCGCTGGCAATCGTGATAGCGTCAATAAGAACCTGAGGCTGCAGAATCAACCAGACTCTGCAGCCATGTCACAGTGCATTCTGTCTGCCTGCAGAAATGACTAAAGTTCGGTGTGTTTGGAAAGCTTCTCTTATGAACAACGCCGAGTCGATTTACTGATCAATGTTCAAATAGGATAGAAACATTTCATGGATATTGAACCTCTCATTTTTTCTGGCGTGTGCGACTGGTCCGGACTGGTTCGCGGTAAAGCCTTTCCCGAAGCAGATCTCGCCAGCCGCCTCCATAAGGGCGTGGGTTTCACACATTCCAACATTATGATGTCGTGTTTTGGGCCGATCTACTCGACACCGTTTGGCACTGAGGGTGATTTATTTATCCGCCCCGATCCAAATTTAAAAATAGACGTACCGTTCGAAGATGGTACGGCCGAACGCTTCTACTTGGGAGACATCGCCAATATTGACGGCTCGCCCTGGGATTTCTGTCCGAGAACCTTCCTTATCCGTGCCCTCAAAAAACTCGAAGACTTAGGTTTGCGTCTTGTCGCCAGTTTTGAACAGGAATTCGTACTGGCTGGCGTGGAGGAAAGGCCAGGCGCGACTTATGCGCTTGATGCCTACCGCCGCCAGGGCCAGTTTGGAGAAATGCTGATGGGGGCAATAAGGACTGCAGGGTTCAAACCTGACAGTTTTCTGCCCGAATATGGACCACGGCAATACGAGGCAACAGTCCATCCAGAAGTTGGCGTTCGCGCCGCAGATGCGGCCGTCGTACTACGCGAGATGGCACGTGCAGTTGCTTGGCGCGTTGGTAAGCGCGCAATTTTCGCCCCGATGCTTGTGCCAAACGGCATCGGCAATGGAACGCACATCCATTTAAGCCTTTGGGATGGGGATACGCCTGTGACATACGACCCTGCCGCACCACTCGGCCTCGCTCCCGAAGCTGCCTCGTTTTTCGCCGGGGTGGTTGAGCATTTGCCAGCAATTGCAGCGTTCAGTGCACCTTCAGTTGCTTCATATTACCGGTTGACTCCCAACCGCTGGGCACCGGTTTATGCCAATATCGGCCAGCAGGACCGAGGAGCTGCATTGCGTGTTGCACCATTGTTTGCCACTGCCCCAGAGTGTTCTGCACAGCAATTCAACGTAGAATTCCGTGTGGCAGATGCATCGAGCTGCCCATACCTCGCGCTGGGAGCTTTGGTATGGGCTGGTTTAGATGGCATGAAACGCAAGCTAGACCTGCCAACCAAAAGCAGCGCTGCGCCCCTTCTACCGCGTACGCTTGGGGATGCCCTCGACGCTCTGGAAAAGGACAAGTCCGCTGCGGATTGGTGGTCACCTGAAGCGATGGCAGCGTATCTCGAATTTAAGCGTGCGGAGATCATAGCTCTTGATGGCTCCACACCGGAAGAGATCTGTACGCGTTACGCTGAGGTCTATTAATGTTTCTCGAAAGCGACGAACCCAACCCCGTGCGCGTTCTCCTTGAAACAACCCCCGGTCCCTTTCTGTTGACCGTCGACCACGCAGGTAACCAAATTCCGCGTGTACTCGAGAACCTCGGTTTATGCAAGACGGAACTTTACCGACACATTGCCTGGGATATTGGCATTGCGGACGTGGCCGAAAGACTCTCCGAAAGACTCAACGCAACCGCCGTGTTACAAAACTATTCGCGGCTAGTCATTGATTGTAACCGTCAACCCAACCTTCCAGATGCTTTTCCAACAATCTCCGAAACAACCCTTATCCCCGGGAATCTCAATCTGAGTAATTTGGATCGCCAAGCCCGAAGAAAGGCGATTTTCGATCCTTATCACCAAACAATTACCGAGCAGATTCATCAAAGAAAAGAGAGAGGACTACACACAATTTATGTCGCCTTGCACAGCTTCACACCAATTTTTAAGGGGAAGCTCCGCCCAATGCATGTGGCAGTGCTCTATAACCGTACGCCTCGATTTGCCAAACATTTAGCAGAGCTCCTACGCGTTGAGGAAGGCCTTACGGTAGCTGAAAATGCGCCTTATCGAGTGAGCGACGAAACGGACTATGGTGTGCCTGTTCACGCCGAGAGAGGGGGACTCGACTATGTACTGATTGAGATCCGTCAGGATTTATTGACGACGGAAACCGAGCAGGATGTTTGGGCGAAACGCCTGGCTCACCTGCTGCCAACGACCGCCATGAAACTGCAGGAGGATATATGAAAGATTTTGGCATTTCACGCGATGTGCCTATGCGCAAGGGCGAGGCAGCGCTTATGTTTGTTGACGTGCAGCATTACTCTACTGAAAACGGTGGCGCATATGCAGAGTTGGACACAGGACAGCGTGAAGCGCGTTACGGCTACTTTTTCAAGGAAATGCGCGAACGCGCGTTGCCCAATATGCAACGCCTGCTTCGGACCTGTCGAGAAACCAAGGTTGAGGTCATGTACACAGTGATCGAAAGCTCAACGCTGAATGGCCGGGATATTGGACTCGATTATAAAATTTCAGGCCTATTCTGTCCGAAGGGATCGCGGGATGCACAAGTACTGGATGAAATCGCTCCCATCGGAGATGAGATAATCATTCCAAAGACGTCGTCCTCACCTTTTATTTCAACCAACATCCACTATGTGCTCGGTAATCTGGGAGTGAAGCAGCTCATCGTTTGTGGCGTTCTGACAGATCAATGTGTTGATTCCACCGTTCGTGACGCATGTGACTATGGCTATCTGGTTACCCTGGTCGCAGATGCATGTGCAACACATACTGAGCAACGCCACCGAAATTCCTTGGCAAATAACCGAGGTTACTGCCGTCAGCTGACAACCGACGATCTCATTTCAGAATTGGATTCACTCCGATGAATAGAAATACATGTCGTTTCCTTATAGAGACTGTTCCACCCTTTAACGTACTTAGATTCTAACTAGATCGTTCTGAGGTTTGCCAGCGATCCTCTATTACTTACATAGCGCTTTATGTCCCATATTTAGCACCAGGTAGTAAGAACTGCGTCCGTTAATTGGTTTACAAGAAATTCGCTTTCTTCGGAGTCGTATATGAGCAATGGACGAATTTTTAAAGTATTTCCAGATTTTCCACTGGTACTGATGAGCACTCCGCGCTTTTTCATGGCTTCAACAATACGGAGACTGTTGACAGAATCTGGTAACCCTTTTTCAGTAACTATATCTACGGCCACGGATAACCCTTTAATTCGAATATCGGCTATCCCAGGGCATAGTTCGGACAAATTTCGTAAACCCTCTTCAATGATATGACTTTGGGTGCGAACGTTGCCCATTAGGTCACGTTCTTCAATTTCATCCAAAACAGCATGCGCTGCAGCTACTGCTACATTGTTCCCTGCAAATGTATTAAAATAACTATCTGGAATAAAATCATCTAGCTGAGACCGCAATAAAATAGCTGCAGTAGGATATCCATTGCCCATAGGTTTTCCCATAGTGATGATATCCGGTTCGGCACCATGCACCTGGAAACCCCAGAAATTTGTTCCAGATCTTCCAAATCCTGGTTGCACTTCATCGGCAATGAATATACCAGCATGTTTATGAATCATTTCTACTGCTTGCCGGAGAAATCCTTCTGGCTTAATGGCCAGACCATCACTGGTAAAAAATGAATCAAAAATACCCCCAGCAAAACGTACCCCTTGCTTAGCCATGGTATCCAACGCCTGCTCAATACCTTTCAGAAAACTATGAGTACCTTCACCAGCGGAGCAAGGAGCAGGAACCGGATATATGAAAATCTGCAAACGATCTGCCAAGGCAGCATAACCACTCATGGATGTTGTCAATGTTTGAGTCAAACCTGTCAAGCCATGATAAGCATGTTCAGATACAATAAAACCATTGCCTCCGGTTACCTCCATCGCAATACGCATCCCAAGATCATTGGCTTCACTACCACTGCAGGTCAGGATACTTCGCCAGTCACCATAAGGATGTTTGTTCTGGAGTCGCTCGGAAAGCCGACAAAGCTCATCATTCACATAACGCGTATGAGTACACAAAGTAGATAATTGCTGAGTGATGGCCTGATTCACCCGCTGGTTGGAATGCCCTACAGACACTACATTATTGTAGGCATCAAGATATCGTCGTCCATTCCTATCCGTTATCCAAGCACCACTTCCTTGAACAGGTAGTAAGGGCTCCTGATAAAATAACTCGTATTTATGACTTAAAGTATTTCGTCGGCGTCTAATGAAATCAGGAGCACTATCACTGTCGACAAGAGCGTAACTATTCAGTTTGAGCATAAAAATTTCTGCCTTTCAATGAATGAAGCTGAGTTGGTGGTTCATGATATTAGAGATTACATCGAACGACTGATACAACCAGGTATCGCCAAGGGATTGAGCATATGCACTTTCCCGATGCGAGAAATACCAAGCCATAAGTTGTACCCGACGCAATCCGATAAAAAATGGCAAAAGATCAACTTCTTGCTTGCTTAATGGACTTTGGTATCGATACTGAGAAATAAAGTGATTTAACCACTCTGGCAGATCTGGCCTATGTTCTAGAAAGCTTACTGTTGCGGCAATATCAAACAAATACCAAGAGTGGCAACAGTCATCAAAATCAATGGTAATAACTTCTCCTTCATTCAAAATCACATTGGTAGGTCGCATATCGGCGTGTATTAATCCACATCGTCCCGTCGAATCATACTCAGCAAGTTGAGACTTGAAGAGTGCTAGAAAGTCCGAAATCAACTGCCGTTGCGATTGTCCAATGTAATCAGGATGGTCCCAACTTCCCCAAACTGCGTGAGAACCAATGATTTCATCTAGCGTCCAGCGTGGCCGTCTTTTTATGTAATCATGACTAATTTGGGTAGAAACGCGGTGCATATGCCCCATGATGCTCCCCATTTTTCCATATGTGTCATAAAATTCAGTTTCTTCTGGATGTCGACCATTTACCCAGTGAAACAAAGTGACAAGCCGACTCCCTTCAGGGGTTTGCATATGGGATACAAAATTACCATCGGTGCGCATTACAGGTTTGGCAGTAGCGATACTACTATTAGAGAGCGTTTCCACAAACTGAAGTTCAGCGTTTATTTCTTCCAGACTATGATACCCAGGCCGCTGGGCTCTCATTGCAAAGTCGCCCTGCTCAGAAAGGATTCGGTAGGTGTGATTTTCAGAGCTGGTTACAAAATGGATTTCGTATATGGATCCCAGTTGCGGATAGAGCTCACTGATTTGCGAAGCCATGCTTATTAGATGATCACTTTTGGCTCCATTTACGCTGTTATAGTCTACGAACACCATTCAAGATCTCCAAAAACAAAGGACTCAACTTGCCTACCAGATCTATCAAGCAGGTTTCATGCCTGTATATAAAATTGGCAAAATGGTTGTTACACTGGCCTGCGAGTTCAGCGCTCTCAAACTTATCGCACCAATATAGTGCAAACCATCCTGGCCATTGCACCAAAACCGCCGCGCTTCAGAGCGGTTTCATGAACAACATTCGGCGCGCATGAACGCCTCTTATTCGCGCTCCCGTAAAAAACTGCAGGTCGAGATTTGAAGAACGAATAATTTCAGCTCAACCATAAAATATAATCGACAGAAATATAATAGGTAGCTTAATTAACTTTTCAGGCCCATGGATGTTAAACAGCGTGCAAAAGTTGCCAGAATTGGGTGGAAAACAGCGTGTAAATTGACCACCTGATATCCTGCCGGATTTGCCGGGAGGAAACTGGAGTGATTTGCATGGAAACCATAGCCAAAGTGCGCCGTCTGTATCAT
>JABEBX010000567.1_pt1 | contig 20784 bp, 14 predicted proteins | sample 7245971 | NCBI WGS metagenome assembly JABEBX01 (sample SAMN14506365, study PRJNA622280) | hot springs metagenome | biome: hot spring [ENVO:00000051]|acidic hot spring [ENVO:00002120]; feature: spring [ENVO:00000027]|sediment [ENVO:00002007]; material: sediment environment [ENVO:01001048]... | reverse complement strand
TCTGCTCCGTGCCAAGAAGCGCCTCTACATGACCGCCACCCCCCGAATTTACTCGGAGAACACCAAGACCAAGGCCCAGGAAAAGAAGGCCGTGGTGTATTCCATGGACGACGAAGCGGTCTATGGCCCCGAGTTCCATGTACTGACCTTTGGGGAGGCGGCTGGACGGGGAATCCTGGCGGAGTACAAGGTGATTCTGGTGGCAGTGCGGGAAGAGGCCATGGCGGAACTTGCCAACCAGTACAATGCCGCCTACAAGCTCGACGACAAGAAAGCAATCACCTCGGAATTTGCCACCCGGATCATTGGGGCCTGGAAGGGGCTCTCCAATCAGGAGATCCAGGAGATCGACGGCACCGAGCTGACCCAACGTCGTGCCAACGCGCCCATGAAGCGGGCCGTGGCCTTTGCCCGCAGCATCAAGGCCTCCGAGCAGTTACGGGACGCCTTTGGCTCAGTGGTTGCCCTGGCTGCCCAGGACGAGGAAGCAGTCCCCATCAAGGCGGATCTGCGGCACGTGGACGGCAGTATGGGAATGGGGAAACGCTTGGAGTTACTCGATTGGCTCAAGGATGAACCAACCCCAGGACAATGCCGGGTGTTGACCAATGCCCGCTGTCTTTCCGAAGGCGTGGACGTGCCCGCCCTGGACGCCGTGATCTTTTTTGACGCCCGAGATTCCATGGTGGATATCGTCCAGGCCGTCGGCCGGGTTATGCGCAAGGCGGAAGGCAAAAAATTTGGATATGTGATCCTGCCCATTGCCATCCCCAGCACCGAGATCACCAGCTACGACACCTATATCGACAGGGGCCACCCCTCCCGGTGGACGAGATCCGGGACGCCCTCTATGCCGTGGTGCCCAAGCACTTGGGAGATTCCGAATACTGGGCCAGCTGGGCAGAGGAAGTTGCCCAGATTGCCGAGAAAATCATTGTGCGTATCGAGGTCCTCCTCGAGAAAAGAGAAGGTCGTAGTGCCTTCAATGTCTTTCTCAAGGCTCTTCGGAAAAACGTCAATGCCGGGATCTCCGAATCCGAAGCCGTGGAAATGCTGGCCCAACACGTCATTACCCGGCCGATCTTTGATGCCATGTTTGGGGGATACGCCTTTTCCAAAGAAAATCCCGTATCCCAGGCCATGCAGCGGATCCTGGACGTGCTGGACAAGCATGCGGTAGACAGTGAAGCCGAGAAGCTGGACCGCTTTTACAAGGACGTGGCCAAGCGGGTCTCCCTGGCCCAGAGTGACGAGTCCCGCCAAGACCTGATCCGTAACCTCTACGACACCTTCTTCAAATCGGCCTTCCCCGACATGGCCGAGCGTCTGGGGATTGTCTACACGCCCGTGGAGGTGGTGGACTTCATTCTGCACAGTGCCAATGACGCCCTCCAAAAGCACTTTGGCCGGACCCTCCGTGACGAAAATGTCCAGATCCTCGATCCCTTCACGGGTACGGGCACTTTCCTCACCCGCCTCCTGCAAACGGACCTGATCGACAAGGAAAGCCTGGCCCGCAAGTATGGGTCGGAGATCCATGCCAATGAGATCGTGCTGCTGGCCTACTACATTGCTGCCATCAACATCGAGAGTGCCTATCATGCCAAAACCGGCGAGTATCGCCCCTTTGAGGGGATCGTGCTCACCGATACCTTCCAAATGTACGAAAGTCTCTATGATACGGGCCAGGAAACCCTGGAGTTGGGAAGTTATCTGCAAGAGAACTCCGAGCGGGTGGAGCGGCAAAGACAGGCCAAGATCAATGTGATTTTTTCCAATCCTCCATATTCAGCAGGGCAGAAAAGCCAAAACGACAACAATCAAAATTATCAGTATCCCAAGCTAGATGAGCGCATTAGTCTAACGTATGCCCAAAAATCAGAAGCAGCCTCGGTAAGACAATTATACGATTCCTACATTCGGGCGATTCGTCTAGCTTCGGATCGGATAGGGGATCAAGGAATCGTGGGATTCGTGACCAATGCTTCCTTTATCGACGCAAATAACATGGACGGTCTGCGCAAGTGCCTGACGGAGGATTTCAGTCACCTGTATGTGTTCAATTTGCGGGGGAATCAACGAACCTCCGGAGAGCAATCAAGGAAGGAAGGCGGAAAGATATTTGGATCCGGCTCCCGTACTCCCGTAGCCATTACCATCATGGTCAAGGACCCCAATCATACCGGGCCATGTGAGTTGCACTACTACGACATTGGGGATTACCTCACTCGGGAAGAAAAACTTGTCAAGATCCGGAAATTTGGATCCATTGATAAAATATCATGGCAAAAACTGACACCCAATGCAGAGGGTGATTGGATCAATCCTCGAAGTGATGGATTTGATAAATTTCTTCCTCTTTCTATAAAAACTTCCGACGATGGGAGAGGCATTTTTGAAATCCATTCACTGGGCGTTGCCACGGCTCGTGACGCTTGGGCCTACAATATAAGCAGATCTTCACTAGAATCAAATATGCGGCGGATGATTGACTTTTTTAACGCCGAAAGCAATCGATACAGTTCCCTTTGCAAAGGGTCACCTGTTGATCAGTGGCCAACGGTAGAAGATGTAATAAACACTGACAACAGAAAAATAAGTTGGTCAAGAGCTTTGAAGGCTGATATCAAAAAAGGGAAAATACATGATTTCCATTTAGGCTCCGTTACTCTGTCTTTGTACAGACCATTCTCGAAACGTTGGTTGTATTTTAACCGATACCTAAATGATATGGTCTATCAAATGCCTCGCTTATTTCCGACCTCTGAGCATCGTAATTTGGTGATTACCTTGCCAGGAAAAGGTGGGAAAAAAGATTTTGCGTGCCTAGTGATGGATACTATTCCCGATTTGAACCTACAAGAGGCTGGTAGCCAATGCTTCCCCCTCTACTGGTACGAATCCGCAGAAGACGCCGCCAAGCGCTCCAATCGTTCCGGTGCAATGAGTCTCTTTGCGGAAGAGGAAGCAGAATCTCAGGCCGACGAATATGGCTACATTCGGCACGAGGCAATCACCGATTGGGCGCTCCAGACCTTCCGGGAACGTTACACCGACACCACCATCACCAAAGAGGACATTTTCTGGTACGTCTATGGCCTGCTCCATTCCCCAGAATATCGGGAACGCTTTGCTGCGGATCTCAAGAAGATGCTTCCTCGAATCCCCTTGGCACCGGACTTTTGGGCATTCTCCCAGGCCGGTCGGAAGCTGGGTGAGCTACATCTGCACTACGAAACCGTGGAGCCATGGCCCCTGGAAGAAAGGTGGGCCAAGGGCAAGCAAGGCGACTACCAAGTGGACAAGATCCGCTTTGCTGCCAAGAAAACCAAGGACGCCGAAGGGCGCACCGTCCAGCCCAAAGACGCCATTGCCTATAACCATGCCCTGACCCTGGCAGGGATCCCCGAAGAGACCTACGAGTATGTGGTCAACGGCAAACCGGCCCTTGAGTGGATCATGGAGCGGTACTCGGTTCGGGTGGACAAGGACAGCGGGATCGTCAACGACCCCAATCTCTGGTGTGAAGAACACAACGATCCAGCCTATATCGTCAACCTGATCAAGCGGATCGTGCGGGTCAGCCTGGAAACCAGAGAAATCCTGCGCACCCTCTCCACTCTTCCTCTCGATTCGGAGGCAGCATGAGACCCTTTTCGATCCGAATATTCTCCCCTTCCGGAACGCCAGACGGTGTTCTCGTGGCAACGAACGACAACTGGCCAGGGAGGGCTGTGATCTATCCGAGGGATCTGGCCGGTGAAGTGAAAGGGAGAAAGGAATACCTGCAGCCTGGGGTGTACATACTGGTCGGCCCGAAGCGAATGTATATTGGGGAAGGAGATCCGGTGGGCGATCGTCTCGACACCCATGCCCGAAACAAAGCCTTCTGGAACAAAGCCGTGTTCTTCACAGCAGAGGGCGGTCGGCTCAACAAAGCCCACGTCCAGCATTTGGAGTCTCGGTTGATTGCCCTGGCAAAAGACACGGGCCGCGTGACCCTCGAGAATGGCAATCAGCCCACCGTGCCTGCCCTCTCTGAGGAGGACTACGCCTTTGCCGAGAATTTCCTGCATGAATGCCTGCTCATGCTGCCTTTGCTGGGATTCCAGCAATTTGTCCCTGTCGGTACCGAGGGAGACGACACTGGCGAAGACGCGGATGGTTCCGTTGCAGGGGAAACCATTTCCTCAAGCCAAGGAAAGCGTGCCGAGCTGTACAAGTCCCTCCCTTCCGGATTGGAATTTCGGCTCACTACCTCCCTTGGGGCTGATTGTACTCTTGTCATAGGGGACGGCGGGGTCATCATCAAAAAAGGTAGCCGGGTTGCCGATCCCGTAAAAGATCGTTTTGAGATTGATGCACCCAGCTATGCAGCACTGCGGCGGCAGCTCCTGGAATCGGGCGTCATTGCACCTTCCGAGAATGGCTTGGTATTCACCAGAGATCAGTTTTTCTCTTCCGGATCAGCAGCTGCAACTGTAGCCAGAGGCATCAACAGCAATGCAGACTGGTGGAAAGGGCCGGACGGAAGATCGCTCGGGGACTTACTACGAGCTGCAAAACAAGCCACCTGAGCACAACGGCAGGCAAGCAGAGAGCGTTGAGCCGACTCAATGCCTAAAGTTTACTCCGGTGATTGGCTATCCAGGAGAGCAACACTAGGCATGCCAATGACTGTGGCAGTTTGAGACCCTTTCCGCTCGGCGCAAGGTGTCCCAAACGATCCAAGCCGTGATTCACAGTGCCCATGGTCGCGAACAGCCCAGGCTGACGACAGGGACAATGCGCCTGCCCAGAATTGCACCGATCCAGGACGAGCCCGGCGATTCGCCCGCGCCGCCAACGATACCTGCCTTTGTCAGGCACAGGCCTTGCCGGGGATCCACAGAAGTTGGCCATACACTTTCTGGACAGGGCGGGGCCCGAAGGGCCCCGATAGGCTGTATCGTTCTGTACAATCTATCGGAAAGGCCACTGTCGTCGAGAGGGCTTCGCCCTCTCGACCCTGAATAGGCCAGATCTTTGGGCACCCCGGTACTTCCTCCCTACAGGGACGGCCCGCTGGGCCGGACCTGTAGGGTCTATCAGTCCCTGTAGGGACTGATTTAGTACCTGAAGCGCCCGGTGATTTGCTCCACAGCCCCGGAGATTTGGTCCACGGTTCCAGTGATATACTCCACGGCTCCGGTGATTTACTCCACGCGCACCCCAAGCGCGGCGAGCGCCTCCCGATCTGCCCGAAGCTCTCGCCGCCGGTCACGCTGTGCCTGCAAACTGACTTCTTCTCCAGTCACTGCCTTGATCAGGGTGTCCACGCCCCAGTTGGCGCAGGAGCCCTTCCTATGAGTCAGGACGTGCCTTGCCACCGCTTGGCTGATACCGTGCCGCAATCGCACAATCGGTCTCGGATCTCGGTAGATCCACAGGTCATGGGCAAGTATTTGGCACAGGCTTTTGCCGAGCTCTACTCGCCACATTTTTCTATCCCCTTCACAGGCACCACCCGGATTTTTGCAAGTGAGATAAGACCCGTCGGCCTTCCTTGCAAAGGAGATATGATCGATCAGGTGGCCGATCCCGGCCAGACGCTCTGGCTGGATAATCAATATGGTGGCTTCCATTAGTTCCCGGGTGATAACTTCTAGAGAGCGTGCGTCCTGGCGGCTTGCACGACGCACTTTCGCGGGATCGACCAGTAATTTGACCCGTCCTTCTCCAATCTCTCGGGGCTTTTCTCCTACCCAAAGCATTGACTCCAGGACGTCTGCATGCTGCTGCCCCAAACGTCCTTTCAGGCGGACCGTCCCCCAAGCCGTGACAATAACCTGATCCACAGGTTGAGGCCGGCGAGTGGCCTGAAAGACTCGAAGCCGAGCGAGGCTGGCGGTGGTTACGGGCACACCATCCGTCTGCATGCGCTCAATAATCATCGTCGTCGTCCTCCTGATATCGACGATTTGCACTCCCGGCGCTTGCATGTTGATACTGTTCTTTAGTGGTAGTGCTCGGTTTTTCGGAAGGATTACCGCAAATGAGTGGTCCTGATTGCGTTCGTTGCAGCATTTTTTTGGCACTCTCTGGGCCGTGGCTCGCTTTTCCATTCACCAGTACACGCCAATTCCCTCGCTCTTCGTCTTCTTTGATTTCATCAGAGCGCGGAGCACGGAGGGTCCACACTGCTCGGCAACCAGCTGGCAAGTCCGTCGCACCGCGACCAACATGGTGATCGTCTCTTTTATCAAGAATCGCTTGCTGACTTGCATGGTGAACCAGCAGGATTGCTTGGTTGTTATTCATGGCAACCGTTACGAGCCAACGAACCAGAAAGTCCATACCGGCGCCATTATGTTCCTCAAGGTCGTGGAATGACCGCAGAGGATCCAGTATAACCAGCCGATAATTTTGGATTTTTTTCTGGAATATTTCTCCCTCTTGCGTGAGCGTAAAGCGCTGATCTTTGCCACTCAAAGTGACGAGATTCATTCGCAGCCCTTCGCGGGCTTCAATCGTCAAGGAGTCATCGTCCTCTTGGGGTACGGTGATCTCCCCCAGTTGTAGAGATTTCCGATCAAGTGCTTGCAACCGCCGTCCAAAGTCTGCTTCTCGATCCTCTACAGCTATATACAGCACGTCCCCACTGATTCCTCGGGGAACGGGCCACATTCCTTTGGCCAGACTCTTTCCTTCCGCAACCGATAGGGCGGCTGTCAGCGCAACCCAGGTCTTCCCCAGGCCGTCAGCCCCAGACAAAAGACCTACGTCACCAGGTTGCAGGGGGCCCAGGATAAATTCTGGAGCGGGCCATTTACTATGATATGCGCGACCTCGAGTGAGTGTTTTCATCCCTCACCTCCCCTGCCCCTGAGATCTACAATCCGAGGCCGACCACGGCGGCGGCTTTTGGGAACCGTTTGCGAAGGGAGTGGCAGGTAGCCAAGGATTTGCAGGACTTGTTCTGCAGTGAATCGTGCCCCGATCGGTGTCTTTATGGGCCTTGGGATAAGCCCGCTGGACACTTTGTTTCTCAGGGTCTTAACTGAAATGTCGCCTAGTTCTGCGACGGTCGCATAGGAATAGACTGGAGAAATTCTTAGCTCAGAATCGGGGTCTGGATCGCTACTATTGTCCCCCTTAGATCCAGATTTACTTTCCGGACCCTTGGATCGTGTTTTTCGCGAGCTTTTACCCTGGCTCTGCTGCATCTTGGCATGGATAGCCGTAATATTTCCGATAGATCCGATTTCCCGGTACTTCCCCTTGTGGAAATCAGAGCGAACTACAAAAAAGCTATGAAACCGCTTACCAACGGCGATCATCGAATCCGCGTTTCTTTGCGTGATCCGTGATAGTTCTTCGTATTTCTTGACATTTCCTAGAAACCGATAAATAGAGCGAGCATAGAGTGCTCGTACAGGTGGTAAAAACTGGGTAGCGATCAAAAACAGCGGAAACAGTAATTCATGAACAGTGAATTGCATACAACTTCTCCTCTATCGTGATACAACGTCTATGTTTTTTCCTGCGAGGGAAAATAGTTCCTTCAAAGCCAGCTCGTAGCCATACCGAGTGCTATTGGCCCATTCGTGATCGGCAAAAAACAAATGCACGTGTCGATTCCCGACTTGCGCCAGATTCTTACACCCTTGCTTGGCACAATACTTAGCAAAAGTGAGCACCCTGTACTTCTTCCACCCATGCCGAGCATAGGGAAGTGATAAAATCGCAACTTCTCGAATCAAAGATCCGTTCATTTCGAACTCCCAACATAATTCGCAACGCCATGGCCAAGCTCACTCGCAAGTCCCATACGAGCGGCACGGTCTATTTCTTTATCTACAGATCGGAAACCTTTGAGTACTGGGGGCGGGAAATCCGTCAATGTGGGGTATGATAAAAAGCGGCTCTCTGGCAAGTTATCTTTATATGGATATAGCGCAGTTCATTCTGAAGGGTCATGCAACCCGCCAGGCATAGAGGGCTGCGACGCTTTCTACCTACTGTCAAACTCTCCTTGTCTTGCTACACGGGTCTGACATCAGCGCGTAACGATCTGATTGGTATGGATATACAAGGTAGCTTTAGTCAGAATTCTTCGTTTTACACCCTGGGGCTGGTCACGGCCAAATCGAGAAAATTTTTATTTCAAACCTTCTGAAAGAATCTCCACAACCTCCATTTGTAATGATTCTTCCCCGCGAAAACTATTCACCGACAGACGGTAAAGAATCGATACCGCTTCGCCAGCCACAGGATCCTCTTGCTCCCCCCTCCGAAAGGCAATGGCCGTCCATAGGGGGCCGGAGTTTCCCGCCGACAAGCGGAGCCGCAAGGTTTGCCCGTCTTTACCGATTCTTTCGGACCTTCGTACCGTAAAGCTGCCTTCCAGGAGGGGAAGCGGAAAACGCTGTCCCCATGGCCCGGCATTTTCCAGTAGGTATGCGCTTTCCAGGGTAATCCAGGCTGGCGGAACTTCTCCGTCGGTCCAGACGATTTCCTGCAACTGCTCGGGCTCGATTTGCCGGTTGGCAAACTGCGTGAATTTCTCGTCGAATTCCTGGGCCTTGTTCGCTGGTATGGTCAATCCGGCGGCCATGGCATGTCCGCCAAATCGTTCAATGAGGCCCGGATAGGTTGCGTTGAAACTCGCGATCAGGTCGCGAATATGTACTCCGTCAACGGATCGGGCCGAACCTTTCAGAACTCCACCTTGCCCTGGGGCAAATACCACACAGGGCTTGCCGTATTTTTCCCGGAGCCTGCCGGCCACCAGGCCGACTACTCCCTCATGTCCTTGCCCGTCGATATGAACCAATACCTTTTGCCCAAGATCCCCGGGTGTACAGAGTCCTTCTACCACCTGTTGCGCTTCTTCGATCATGTCCTGCTCAATGGCGCGTCGGTCTCTATTGAGGCTGTCGAGGATCGTGGCGATCTCTTTGGCTTCCTGTTGATCCTCGCTCAGTAGTAGCGCCACCCCCTTTGACATATCATCCAGCCGTCCCGCCGCATTGAGTCTGGGAGCCAGCCGAAAGCCAAAGTCGGTTTCCGTGATCCTTTCCTCTTCTACTCCGGCCACCTGCAGAAGCGCCCGGATTCCTGTTCGCGCCCTCCCCTCTCGAATCCTTTGGAGACCTTGCCGTACCAGAATGCGATTGTTGTATTCCAGTGGCACCACGTCCGCGACCGTTCCCAAGGCCACCAAATCCAGGTATTCATTGAGAACCGGCGATTTCGGAATGCCAAAATCCCGTACCAATACCCGCCAGGTGTACCCGGCCAGATACCAGGCAACGCCAACTCCGCAAGTGCTTTTCCAGGGGAAGGTGCAACCCGGTTGATTGGGATTCACCAAGGCAAAAGGACTTGGTATCTGTTCTCCTGGCAAGTGGTGATCGGTAACGATCACCTGCATGCCCAGTGATTCCGCTGTAGACACTCCCGCCATGGCTGATACGCCATTGTCCACGGTAAGGAGAATGCTTGCTCCGAGTACTTGCGCCTTTTCTGCCAAAGGGGGCATTAATCCGTACCCGTCTTGCACCCGATCAGGTATCAGGTATCGCGCGTCCCCGCCAAACCTGCGGATAAAATGGACCAGCAAGGCCGTTGCCGTCGCACCGTCCGTATCGTAATCACCGACAATGACGACCCTTTCCCTATCTACAATAGCCTGGGCCAGTCTGGTTGCGGCCTTCTCCAGATCCTTCATGGGGCTGACGCAAAGGGAACGTAGGGAAAGGTCCAGGTCCTCGATCCGAACCCCTCGACCGGCATAGATTCTCGCCAGCAGCGGGTGTAACCCTGCCTGGACCAATGGTTCTACCTGTTCCCTGCGAACTTCCCTGCGTCGAATCTCCATGGCTGTCTCATTCTATGCCAAGCTACTCTCTTCCATGCCATAGAAGCCAGCATTTCCAAGGGCTTTTACCCAATTCTCAACACCAATGTCACGGGACAAACAAGGTTGGTCCCGCCCGGATCAATGCTTCTACCTATTTCCCACCAAGCTCCCTGCGTCGAATCTCCACGGCTGCCAGCTTCTATGTCAAGCCACTCTCTAAACATGCCATAGAAGCCAGCATTTCCAAGGGCTTTTACCCAATTCTCAACACCAATGTCACGGGACAAGTTGTCTTGGAACCAGTCTTTAATAGATTGGTACCCTTCGGTTGATCCCCGGAGCGGGGAGGGAATTGCCGTTATGACTTCTGCGAGACCCAAGCTTTCAGGATCGTCCCATCCACCGAGAAGCGTTCTTCGGACAGAAGCCCTTGTTCCCGCGCCTGCTTCACCATCATTTAGAAAAATCGTTGCACTGTCCCCTTGTCCAGTGAAGACCGTGGGCACCCAGACGAGGGCGTCCATCCCCAAGCCCACAAAGCAGCGAAACCATAGGGAACCTCAAGAAACCCAGATTTTTCCAACGCTGGTCTGTTATCAAGCAGAAAATTGCCTACTGCCACCAGTACCGAACTAGAGGTTTTTCGAAGTTCCCGAAGGGAAAGATACTTTTTGGAACAGCAAATATGCTCAATTTATTCAATTCCCGATTCGGGTGACACCTAATCGGAAACTTCTGGATCATTTTGATGTTCGTTTCCATGATCGTTCTGTATCTTTTGCTCATGAGCAAAGACTTTCGCATGCTTGTCATTATCATGACTTCCAGTTTTGTCGGTTCATTCGAAAAAAGTTTGGAATCCTTCTTGGCAAAATGATTTTTTAGTTTTCTTAATCCGTTAAAATTGGAATCGACTTCCACAATGATCGCCATTTGTAACTTTTCAAGTGGATCTAGCAGGAAAGAAAAGCAAAGGAATCAGAAAAAATGTCAGTTCTTACCTGCCGCAACCAAGTTTCTGCAATGCTCCTTCCCAAGTAAGTATAAATGGTTGAAGGCAGGACCCTCTTCGGAACAGGTAGACCTTATGGTCGCAAATGATTGGGAACTGGAGGAAATCATGCAAAGCATGCTGGATTCAGCACGCAAGGTCTTCCAGGGAAAGGATCTGGACCTTTCCCGCCGCGCCATTTTCCTGGATTCTTGTGACGGAAAGCTCCTGGCCGCTCTCGAAGCCGAAAAAGACCGGGTTCTTACGGGCCTTCGCTCTACCCTTGCGTCAATCCGCCCCTACAAAAGCCGGAAATACCGCCTGGAACTGCGTTCTTACCGCTGCCGCAAGCGTTGCCCTTCCTGTCCCCACTATCGGCTCTATGCCGTGGACCCACAAGGCCATGCCCAAACGGTCTCCCCAACCCAAAGCGCCTTACGGGCCTACCATTTTTACCGCCCCGCTGCCTTCATTGCCCCTTTACTGCAACGGCTTCGCACCCTGGAAGCAAATCTCCTACTGCTACACCGCGCCCGTCGCCGTGCCCTGCGAATTTCCTTGGATTTTCTCATTTTTGTGGAAGCATGGTCTCATGAGCACCGCATTGATCTGGAGCCACCCTATTTTTGGCCGCCCGAACCGTCTGGCCCCTGCACGGTCTTGCCCAACCTCGCCCTTTTTCATGCGAATCAACGACTTTTGCAGGCATACCGGGCACTCCAAGATCAAATCTATAGCTATAACGCCCTTCAGGCTCATACCCGCTACCACAAGACCAAGCAAGGGGTTCTGGGACTGTACCTGCGGTACTGGAAGGGACAACACCCCGGTAGCACCCCTCTTCCCCAATGGCGGCTCTATCTGCGCGGCAAAGACAATCGCTGGTTTGCCACCGACCAGGCCCGCTATACCTCGCTCCAGCGTCCCGGCGAACCACCCAAGAAAGTCATCGTTCGCAACACGCCCTGGTTCGTCTATCGCAGCGGCAACAAGGCCCATAGCCAATTTTATCGTCGCTACCGCCTCTTGGTGGACTCCCTGGAGCCATTGCGGACGCGCCTCTTGCGCTCTGTCGAACGCTATACCACAACGGTCCGCAAGATCAGCAATCGCAACAAAAATGGGACCCAGACCCACCTTATTAAGCATCTAGGGGAGATCGAACTTTGAATTACTCGCTTGCTACCACCCCAATGAATCTAACTTGTTGTTTTTCCTTGAATCGAGAAATTGCAACAGGAACCGGGGGGCAGACCTTCCTTATTAAGCCACAAAGTCTTACCCACCCAAAGTACGCTCACACACACCGCTATCTTTCCCTTACTGGAGACCTCTCATGAACCATGCAGGCATCAACATTGGCTACGGTTTCACCAAGCTCAAGACCCCCCGGACCACGTTCCGGATTCCATCTGTCGTTGCCCCTTCGCCAGAGACCTATACCCCGGACAGCCTCTTTGCCCAGCGCAATACGGAACGGGTGAAGGTGGACGGCAAGACCTACGAGATCGGTGCCGAAGCCGCCCTGATCAACTACAACCCCAGCGGCCACAAGATCGCTATTCCCAAATGGTATAACACCTACCAATACCGCGCCCTCATGCAACTGTGCATTGACAAGCTGGCCGAGGAGCCCAATTCGCAAGACAACTGGACCGTTGTTGTTGGCATCGCCGTGAACCAGGCCAAAGACCCTGCCTATATCGAGAAGCTCAAAGACCTCTGGATCGACGATCACCTTTCAAGCAACGGCAAGACCATTTCCATTGTCGACTGCCGGGTAGCTCCCGAACCCGTCGGCGCTTTCTGGTCCGTCTCCCTGGTCCGGCCAGAGATCAACGAAGCCGCCGAGAACTCCACCATCGTTGTGCTGGACGGCGGCTATTACACCTTTGACTGGATTGTTGTCCGCAAGAAGAAACTCGTCTGGGAAGCCTGCAATGCCGTGAACTCCGGCATGCACAAAATCTACGTTGCCATCCAGGACCGGATCAAAACCGAATACAGTACCAACATTGATCTGATCGTGATCGAAGAAGCGGTAAGCGAGAAAAGGCCGATCTATCTCCGCGGCAAGAAATTTGATTTATCCCCGTACCTTCAGCAGGCCATTACCCAGCACATTCCCAACGTCCTCCCCCGCATGTCCACGGCCTGCGACGAATTCATCCAGAGCGATTCGGCCTTCATTCTGACCGGGGGCAGCGCCGAACTCCTTCTCCCTTTCCTGTCGATTTTTTACCCCGATCACCTGATCGCCGTTCCCGAAGACCCCCAAATGGCCAATGCCGACGGCTACCTCTACGTTGCCCAAGTCGTTTCCCGCAGTGCCGAGAGCGAAGACTGATTGGCACCATCATGAAGATTGTCGATTTCAAACTCTACGAACCCTACCTGCTGGACTACCTGCACGGCTTTTGCCTGCGGTACCGGCATGCACACTTTCTGGCCCTGGTCCAAAAGGGCCTACTCTCGGGCACGGCCACCAAGGAACAGATCGAGCAAGCCATGGATCGGCTATCTGCTTCGGTCGGTTCCCACATTGCCTGCCTGGAATCGCAACCCATGGCCCCCATTGAGCACCCAGCGGTCCAAGCCCTACTGGAAAGCCAGCCACACGACCTGCCAGCCAAGAGAAAAAAGCCATACTCGCCCGAAGGGCTAACTCTTTGCGTTACCCCCTTGCCGATCCGGTCCATCAAGCTTGGGCCGTTACCGAGCCGGTCCAGCGCGATTCCGGCCACAACGGGCAAAGGGCCACAACGAGACTGCTTTCCACTCATGCCCTCTTGCAAAGCCTGCAACAACTGAAAGGCTCCCAAATTACCGTTACCCTTCCCGACCGCTCTTTGCTACGGATCGACCGGGTCCAGCCCAAGGGGAGAGAAACCCATGTGATCTCCTGCAAGGTCCTGGAACCAGCAATCGGCCAGAGAGAATTCCAGGAGCAAGCAAAACCCGCCACCACAATTGTCCAAGCACCGGAAAACAGCCGGGATTTTGCCAATGCCGTGCTAGCATCCAGGAAACAGGCGGTGCCCATCGTGCCCAGCGAATAAGGAGACTTGCCATGCCTGCCCCGAATCGAAGCCCCACGACCAGCAACACCGAAACCATTACGGGCACCGTCACCCGCCTGCTCTTTAGCAACGGGGACTTTCGCATTCTGCAAATCCGGGCCGCGGGCTATGCCCAACGGCAAGTGGTCCTGGGCGACTGGCCTACGGTTCGGGTGGGTGCCCGGATCACCGCCCAGGGCCATTGGGAGAAATACAGGAAACGCCCTGACGAACTCCAGTTCCGGGCCATCGAAATCCACGAAGACATCCCCGACGATACCGAAGGCCTCGCCCAATGGTTAGGCTCTGGGGCTGTCAAGGGCATTGGCCCTACCACCGCCCAAAAGATTGTCTCCCGCTTTGGCAAAAATACCCTCGACATTCTGGACCATCACCCAGAGCGTCTTTCCGATCTGGGCATTACTGGCAAACGTCGGGAAAAAATCATAGAGGGCTGGCAAGCCGCTTCTGCCCAACGCCAGATCATGCAATTCCTGCGGGAAGTCGGTCTTGGTGTGGTCCGCTCTTCGGCGGTCTGGAAGATCTTCTCCGAACACCCGAAAGTCCAAGGGGACCCTAATCGCCTGATTGCCCGCCTCCGCAAAGACCCCTGGCTCCTCTGCGAAGTCCGTGGCATTGGCTTTTCCCAGGCTGATCTCGCCGCCGGCCGTATGGGCATTGCCGCTACCGATCCAATACGTCTTGCAGCGGGGCTCTTGCAAGTACTCAGGGATCGCGAAAACGAAGGCCATATCTGGACTACCCGGCAAACTCTTTTTGAGAATGCCCTGATCCTCCTGGGTGTCGAGAACGTCGATCTCTCCACCTCCCTACAATCCCTCCTGGAACGGCAGGCGGTCGTCCAACACAACGACTCCTGGGCGGGAAACCTGCTCGCCTTGGAGAAATCCGCCAAGACCGAACAAGCCCTGGCAAAGCACATTCTCCGGCTTATGGGCCCTGCGCCAGCTATACCGGTCCACTTTCCAGAACACTTTACGCCCCACCCCGCCCAAACAAAGGCCCTGGACATTCTTCTGCGCCAGCGCTTCGGCATTCTCTCGGGTGGCCCGGGCATGGGGAAAACTACCTTGGTACGCACCATGGTCCAGTCTGCCTGGAAAGCGGGCTATACCGTCCTGCTCTGTGCTCCCACCGGACGCGCTGCCCAACGGCTGGAGGAAGCCACGGGTGCCGCCGCCCAAACCATTCACCGCTTCCTGGGAAAAATCGAGCGAGAGGGCTTCCGTTCCAAACCCAGCAAAACTCTCCTCGTCATTGACGAAACCTCCATGCTCGATCAGGCATTGGCGCTTTGGCTCTTTCGCTCCCTGCCCACTGGGATTCGGGTAATCCTTGTGGGCGATCCCGACCAGTTGCCCTCTGTAGGCCCGGGCCAGGTCCTTGCCGATCTGCTGGAGTCACCTAGTATCCCCAAGGCCCGACTGACCCACATCTTCCGCCAGTCTGCCGATTCGGTGATTCCGGTTCTGGCCGCACAGGTCCTGGCTGGGGAAACGCCCAATCTCCGGGAACTCGTCAATGAGAACCTCAGCTACCACTCGGTAGATCCACTCAAGGACGCAAGTCCGGAGGAGACCACCGCCTGGGCCGTGGAGCGCATTGTGGAAGCAAGCCGAGTCTGGGGACACCGGGTGCAGGTCTTGAGCCCCATGCGGAGAGGCCCGTTGGGGACACAAGCCCTCAATGCCGCATTACGGGAAGCCTTCAACCCCGATCGGGGCCAGCCGAGCTTTGGCCGCTTTCGGGTGGGGGACGTGGTACTGCATACCCGCAACAACTACGACCTACAGGTATTCAACGGGGAACTGGGAACCATTACCGCCATTCACCGGGGCCCCTGCGCCACCTATCGGGGAAAGGACAATGACCCATGGGAAGACCCAGAGGACGGCGCTCTGTTCGATTCCCCTTCCCTACAGGAAGCAAACGGTACCGATCCCCATATTCACGTCCGGTTTGAAGATCGGGAGGTAGTCTATGCCGACCCCGAAGATTGGGAAGATCTGGCCCCAGCCTGGTGTCTCACGGTCCACAAGTCCCAGGGCGGCCAGTTCCCTGCTGTCTGCCTGGTCGCCACCACCAGCCATTTCATCATGCTCCGGCGCAACCTGATCTACACCGGCATTACCCGCGCCGAGAAGCACCTGCTGTTCCTGACCCATACCCGGGCGCTCCGGCAAGTGAGCCGTTCCCAGACCCAGGACCGGCGTTTGACCCGGCTGTCAGCACTCTTGCAGGGCGAGCCAGACAACACCCCCGTAGACGATTCTCCGCTGGATCGGGAATATGACCCGTCCCTTGCGGACTTCCTCGATCTTCAACGCACTTCCCAGATAACGGCGAGTACGGATCACGACCAACCAGCCCAGGCCAGCCCCGATCCGAACCGGCGCCAGCCTACGCCTACCAAGGGCAAGGCCCATTCCCTTCCTGCAGTCCCCGCAGAAGACGCCGATTTTGACCCGTTTTTAGGGGCGAGCTACTCACCTGGCACCGAACCGGAAAAAAGCGATTCTCAGGCCCTTTCCGGCCCAACGAAGGGGCATTCTTTGGCAGACTCTCTACTACAGGTTTCGAACCGTTCCAGCGCCGATCATTCCCCTTCGAGACCGGCAAAACCCGCGACCACGGAAAGTACCTAGGGTAAGCACCCGCTGTTGAACGTGCTTGGTAGTCCAGAGCCTGCTTCCTCACCAACCAGTACACAGACAATCCAAAAGACCAGCAAACCAGAAGCAGAGTGGGAGGGATTTCTGGATTGGGTTTCTGGACAATCTTAGGTTTTTTGCGGAAATGGGCGGACTTCCCTTGATTGGGCAAGCTATACCCCGACTCTCGCACTGGATACACAGGTCGAAATCTGTTCGGCAGCCTACAACAGACGACAGGGGACGGAACCGAAGCATATTAGGATTTCCCACATATTGCCAGACAGAGTTGACTTATTCGTTGGCTCTTCTGGGTTCGAGCTTGATGAATGGCGAATATACGGATTTGCGTTTTGCAAGTTCATCTTTGGAGCAGATTCCAAGTCATTAAAGTGTAAATTTTGTAGTCTTCATAATACAGTCAAGGTTCAATTCAATTCCTCTTGATTCTGTCTGTCAATCGGTTTTCCAGCCGAACGAAAACTGGGCACAGTTCGGCGACGGCGAACGACCCGGGAGACAAGGTAGCGTAGCGGAGCGCGTCTAGTGCGGAGTGTTAGTAACAAATATTGCATGAGTGGGGTGAAAGTAGAACTCTTGCATAGCTATCGCGCAATTCTCGCCTCCGGCTTATCGATGTGCGGATCAAGTAATCTGTTCAGATAAACCCTATGGATTCAAGCCTATCAAACAGGACCTGAAAATTCTCGAATTCAGTAGCTTCGAACTCAATCGACGCTTTGGCAAACTCTAGCTTTTGTTTGGGAGTGCCGTCGATCTCGAACACTTCTGATCCGGCAACAACTGGCGCGAGGGAAAAACCGAATGTTTGCAGTAAATTGTCGGGGAAATAATGTTCAATTGACATAAAACTGTGGATTGGTTTGTTGAGATTGACGAAATCAGAACGCTGTGGAAGAACCGGAAGCAGCAGTGCATGTATATTTTTTTCACCGTAGCGTTTATGCCAGGCATCGATACCAGCACTAAAAACTTTATTATTGAGACCGGCGAAACCCTCGTAGCCAGCCCTATCAAAGTCAAACAAACCGCATAGCGGTCTGTCAGTTATTGGGGAAAGAAATTCCAGTGCTCGGCGAAGCATACTAGCTCCACCTGATCTTTTCTCCTCGTCTGGCTCAACCCCGCAAGGCACTGCCTCAAATGGTATGGTTGTCCCTGGGTTAAGTTTTAGCCATGCATTTTTTATCAATTGAGAGTCAGACTTTCCTTCAAGCAAGAGTAACGGTTTTGATGTCGCGGGGAGTGCTGTAAGGATTTCCTCTTGGAACGCCTTTGTTTTTGAGAAGGCATTGAAAGCCTCTCGAAATTCGGAGTACGATTCCGATGGAATACGTGCTCCACTTGGCAGTTCAATGATCTCGAAACCATCATTTCCTAGTCTGTTCTCCAGACCGATGGCGACCATTGGCGCGTGCACACTGAGGACGAATTGAATTTTTGGAAATAAGGCGATCAATTCGGGGAGAACTCTGTACTGGAGACCAACGTGCAGGTGCATGTCGGCTTCATCTATTACAACCAGTCCCTTGATGTCGCCGGGCGAGTCAAAACTTATGCGAGACAGATCGGCATCACGAACAATCGACGCGAACAGGCAGAACAGGGCGCTTTCTCCCGCGGAAAGACTCATCAAATCCTTAATGACCCTGATCGTCTGTCCGTCGCGGGTGACGGATGCACTAATGATGCGTGACTTACGATCCCCAATGCCGAGTATAAGAGCATCAGTCTCTCTCTCGCAGATAACTTTCCGAAGCAAATTCACGATCGAATCAAAGATGGTATGTGCTTTTCCGGGAACCTTCACTCTTACCCGAAATTGATGGCCTTGCGGCGTCTGTACCCCCTCGGTAACTGGGGTGGCAAACGTTGCATCTTTGTACTCATTAACCATCATGTCGAAGATGACTGAATTCAGCCAGTCAAGCGTCGGCTTTAGGCGATTCCTGGAGAATATTCGGCGGGGCGTTTTCCCCTTTATTCTTTCCGGCTCAGGAAGCTTCAAGTCTTGCGATAGATCTGCAATATTCAGCCAGTCAGGTGGCTCAAACCGGTCTGCTGGGAAGTAAAGTAAGCAGTTTTTATCAAGCATCTCTTCCATCAGGCGAGCGTTAGCAAGCTCTCCCAGATTCAGGTTAAAATTACTTGTCTCATGAGCCGGAATTTGTTGCCAAGTCGGGTCCAGCGCCTGCATGGTGCTCTGATCGGAATACTCACTCCTTGGTCGATTGAGTTGCCATTCAGTAAGAATCAAGCCTTTATCGAAAGCCAGCCTTGCGAAATAAAACTCTGCCAAGCCGTTTATTGCGAGCGGAGAGCGAAGCCGATACACACGGCCCTTCTCAACCTCTATGTCGTCAAATACCTGCTGCTTCATGCCAACCAGAGCGTTAACGACAAACGAAATGACGGTTGACTTACCGCTGCCGTTTTTGCCGACGAGTAACACCGGCTTTGGATGATCGCCTTGAAAGGGAAGCGCGATATCGAAGCTTTCAATTGGACCTGTATTCCTCAAGGTCACTGTCCGAAGGTACATCTGCCACTCCCGTCGATATTTCGAATAATTGTCGGTCTTAACCGAGCACAATCCGTATTGCAAACCACCGTTTCCTACACGTAGCTTACCACCCTGCAAAAACCCACTCAAACTACATTGAGAGCGCAAATAATCTGGTATAGTTATCGATTCTGAATCTGTGACCTCGATCCCCAGAAAATGTCCTAACAAAATGTCTTCCTTGGCATAGATTCACCCAACGGGTGCACATGGAACCCACTACATTTCAGCTCTGGCAGACTTCCGAATCCCTTACTGCCCTGGGCGGACTTCCCTTGATTGGGCAAGCTGTGGCCCGATTCTCGCAGCTGCAGTCGCTCATTGATCCTCGTTTCCCGGTACGTAACGGAATCCCCAACAGCGATATCCTGTTGGCACAATTGGGATTGCTCTGTCAGGGCAAAAGCGACTTCGAGGCCATCGAGCGGTACCGGAAGGATCGTTTCTTTGCCCGGTCGCTCGGCTTGCGGGCGGTGCCAGCGAGTCCCACCTTGCGACAACGCCTGGATGAAAAGGCCGAAGCCTTCCTGCCGTGGGTGGACGAAGCCAATCTGCAATTGCTTCGTCGTGGTAGGGTCCCCATCACGCCGCTGTCCTGCGGCTGGGTACCCCAGGGCTTACGCATGAAATCTTTTGAGGGTCAGAACACAACCATCTACTTGTTTTGATGAAATTTTTTACGGCCTTGTAGGAGTGGCGCGCCATCCATGACCTACACAAGAAAACCAGAGAGACTATCAACCCCTTGTTCTTTCGGGAACCAACTGGCCGGACATCATCGGCCGGACTGGTGCGATCAAGTCTTGCCATGCCCGTTTATCAACATAACTAATTGGTTTTTAATAAACAGAGTGGCCAAGGTTTTCATGCGTAAGCCCTGCTGGGTACCCCTGGATCTGGACGTCTTCACGCTGGACAACTCCAACACCCGGAAAGAAGGCATTGGCTGGACGTATGCCGGTTTTGTGGGGTATTCCCCCATTGCCGCCTATCTGGGGCAGGAGGGGTGGAATATCGGCATGGAATTGCGGGAGGGAACCCAGCACAGTGCGGAACAGACAGACGCGACCCTGGACCGGGTGCTGCCGCGGGCGGTGGTACTCACGCCATCCCCGATCCTGGTGCGCATGGATGCCGGGTTTCATGGCAAGGCCATTGCCCAAACCCTGGACCGCCATAATCAGGAGCGACAGGCCGCGGGTGGATCTCCCCTTGCTTTTTTGATCAAGTGGAATCGCCGGGGACAGGATCTGGAGGCCCGGATCCAACAGCGCCTGGCAGATTCCGCGGCGGAATGGTTCTCTCCTCGACCAGGGAAACGAGTCACCATCTGGGAAGAAGAGGCGATGTTGGGCGAGGTTCGTGTGCGCCGGGTCTTGCGCCTCACCGAGCGCAGCACCTTGGCCAATGGTCAACATCTGCTGTTGCCAGAAGAAACCCTGGAAGGTTGGGATACCACCTTGCCTATAGAGGTTGATCCGCAGGCCGTCATTGCCCTCTATGCCGATCATGCCACCCATGAGCAGTTTCATGCAGAGATCAAGACCGACCTGGACCTGGAACGCCTGCCTTCGGGGAAATTTGCCACCAACGACTTGATCCTGACCTTGGGAGCGATGGCCTATAATCTCCTG
>JABEBX010023200.1_pt1 | contig 20797 bp, 13 predicted proteins | sample 7245971 | NCBI WGS metagenome assembly JABEBX01 (sample SAMN14506365, study PRJNA622280) | hot springs metagenome | biome: hot spring [ENVO:00000051]|acidic hot spring [ENVO:00002120]; feature: spring [ENVO:00000027]|sediment [ENVO:00002007]; material: sediment environment [ENVO:01001048]... | reverse complement strand
GGTCTCGTGGGCTCGGAGATGTGTATAAGAGACAGTCATAGGGCCGCTTGGTTTCGTCTTTCACGATCTTCGCCTTGTAGCCGCCCACGCGCAGCAGGTCGTGGTCCAACTTAGTACTCAAAAGCTCGTATCTCTTGCCGTCGATCAGCACATTCAGGTCCTGATAGGTCATATCCCACCGGGTAAAGCCGACGCCGCCGGCGATTAGGTGCGAAGACTGAACTTGAACGGTGATGATGGAGTCGGCGGGATTCGCCGGTTTCTTTTCCGCCCAGCCGAGCGCGGGAACAAGAAGCAGAATTGCCAAAAGGACTTTCCTCATCGCTTTCTCCATTCTGTAAGACGGTTAGATTGTGAGACAGCTAAACGGCACTGAACGCGCAGGAGATTGCTGCTGCATCCTGTCAATCCGTCTTTGCCTCCCTATTCCTTCCTGAACACTTACGCAGAGAGAGTGTTGCGCGATCAAGCAGCGAAATCCGGCCTCTTCGATAAATTTACATTTTCCGGCTCGCCATCTATTTCTCATTCTCCTCCGCCAGAGGGGCAGGCTGCTTGACAAGCAGACCATCGAGCGGGACGGAGGCCAGCACGCGGACGATGGTCTGTGCCGCGGTCCCATCGCCGTAGGGGTTCATCATTCCGGCTAGACTTTTGCGGAACGCGGGACTGAGGGCGCGGCCGAGCGCGGCGCGGATCGCCGCTGCGTCGGCCGGCGCGTCGATGACGTTGCGGGCGCGCTCGCGTCCCTGCTGGCGGATTCCGACATTCACCACGGGCAAAGCGAACGAAGCGGCTTCCATGATGCCGCTTGAGGAGTTGCCGATCAACGCATCGGCCTGGCCAAGCAGGCTCCAGTAAGTCACGGCATCGAGGTTCACGAAGATATGAGTATGAGCGCGCGCCGCCGCCAGCGCCTCGGTGCGTTCGATCAGCGCATAGCTGCCTGCGTCTGCATTGGGATACACGAAAATCAACTGCCCCGGAGCATCGGCGAGCGCCGCAAACAGGGCGTCGGCTTCGGAGTTCGTGTCGCGCAAAATGGTGACCGGATGCCATGCGGCGAGCAGCGTGGGCGAGGCCAGCGCCAGTCCCAGACGCTCTTCAAGCGCGGAGCGGGTAAGCAGTTTCGAGCGGCGAAGATGATCCAGCGAAGGCGCGCCCGCGCAGTGCACGCGCCACGGTTCTTCGCCCATGGCGATCACGCGCCGGCGGGCGGTTTCGGTGGAGGTGAAATGGATGTGCGCGAGCTTGGTCAGCGCGTTGCGCACGGCATCGTCGATGGCCCCCTGGCTGATCTCGCCGCCCTCGATGTGCGCGATGGGAATGCGCAGCGCCAGGGCCGCCGAAGCGGGCGCCAGCATTTCGTAGCGGTCGGCGATCAGAAGCAGAAGATCGGGCCGCCACGCCGTCAGTGCGTCGGCCAGACCCAGAATGGCGATCCCGATGGTCTTCGCCATTCCCGTATCCGTATCGGAGCTGAGCAGGCACTCGATGCGGGCCTGAATCGGAAAGCCGTCACGCTCAATCTCGGCAATGGTCGAGCCAAACTGTGGCGACAGGTGCGGGCCCAGCGCAAAAATGCCGAGTTCCACGCCGGGGTGGGCAGCCAGCTCGCGTAGCGGCCAGTAAAGATGGCCGTAATCCGCACGCGAGGTGGTGACTACACCCAGCCTCCGTTTGCCGCCGCCTGCTTTGTTCCTATCCATGCCCTCAGCCGTCATACATCGATCCGTGACATGCTTTGGCCGGCCAGCGACAACAACGCCGGGCTGGGCGTGTAATCCGCAACCAATGCCTGCACGTGAGTAAGCGCGGCCGCCAGGTCACGCGCATTGAGGGCGGCGCGCAGTTGGGCAAGCGCGCTGCGCAATCGGCCGCCGGCGAGGGCCGGCGATTCAATGGAGATCATGCCTTCGGTCTTTGCCGGCCGTGGCGCTTCCGCCGCGGACCAGAACTCCTCAGTCACTTTGTCTCCGGGGCGCGGACCTGTGACCTCAATGGGAACGGCGCGGCCCGGAGCAAGTTTCCGGGCCATAAAACGCGCCAGATCCACAACCAGGTGCGGCGAAGGCAGCGCGGGGGCCAGCAGCGCCGGAGACTCAGGCTCAAGCGCGGCAGAGAGCAGCAGGTTCACCGCCTCGGCGATGGTGAGGAAGTAGCGGCGGGCGGCCGGATCGGTGATCGTGAGCGGGCCGCCGGCCGCGATCTGGCCGGCGAAGACCTCCGCCACGCTGCCTCGTGAAGCCAGCACGTTGCCCAGCCGCAGCGCCGTGCCGCCCGCGGAGAGAACGATGTGCTCGGCCACGCGTTTGGTAGCGCCCATTACGGACGCAGGCGCAACCGCTTTGTCGGTGGAAAGCAGAAGGACGCGCGCCCCAGCCGCCGCATCCATCAAAGAGAGCGTGCCGAAAACATTGTTCTCGATCGCCGCCAGAGGCTGCTCTTCGAGCAGAGGAACGTGCTTGAAAGCTGCGGCATGAAACACCAGCCCCGGCGCGTGTACGGCAAAAATTTCTTTGAGCAGGGCGCGGTCTGAAACGCTGCCCAGCAGGAACACCGCGGGCGCTGCGGCGCCGGCTTCGGTCCACTCGCGCTGGAGCGCATAGAGACGGTTCTCCGACGCCTCCAAAAGCACCAGCGCGGGCGGCTCCAGCGCGGCCAGGCGCAATGCCAGCGCGGAACCGATCGATCCGCCGGCGCCAACAATAAGAATGGGCAGCCGGCGCAGTTCTTCGAGCATCTCGCGAGCCGGCGGCGCCACTCCTGGACGAGCCAGAAATTCGCTCCAATCCAGCATTTGCTGGCAGGAAATCACATCCGCAGTATAAATCAACGCCGGCGCCACGATTGCATTTGCCGCCAGGGGCGCTCATCCACAAAACGAACGATGATTCGGGCCCAAAGTTCGCATACACTAGCTGTTGGTGCGGTTTCCCGGGGTTGGGAATTTTCTGCTGCGCTGGAGAGGAAGTGTCGGAAGAATGCGGGTGCGAATTGCCGGGTGTCTGTTGCTTGTTGCTTTGACCGCAGGGTTTGCGTATGCGGCGGTGGAAACGCATGACAAAGTGGAAGCGATACGCCTGAACAATCGGGGCGTTGCGCTCATGGGCCAGGGGTCTACCCTGCTCGCAGAGGGGACTTTCGCGAATGCGTTCAAGAAGGACCCGAAGCTGGCGCAGACCGCCATCAACGAGGGCATTGCGCTCTACACTCTGCAGCAGCTGAACGCGGCCGGACAAGTGCTTCGGCAGGCCATTGCCCTCGATCCCGACAGTGCTCAGGCATGGTACAACCTGGGTCTGGTTCAACATGCGGACAATAAGTTGCAGGCCGCGCTGGCCAGCTTTCAACGCGCGGCGGCGCTCAATCCCCGCGATGCGGACTCTCTCTATTTCGAGGGCGCCTGCTACGAGGAGATGAACCAGTTCGGTAAAGCGATCGCGATCTTCAAAAAGACGCTGGAGGTCGATCCTCTGCACGCGTCCGCTGAGTTCGGGCTGTCGCGGTCGCTCGAGCGCACCGGACACACGGCCGATGCGTGGCGGCACTTCAGGCGATTCCAGCATCTGACCCGCACCAAGATCGGCACGCCCATCGGATTGGAATACGGAGACCAGGGACACTACTCGATGGTCACGGCCATCGGAGGGCCGGAAGCGGTCCAACCCAAAATGATTCCGGTCAAACTCGTGGAGACGCCGATGGTATCGGGCAGCGCCGCGGCCGATTTCACCGCCGTAACCGGCGGCGCGTGCATGATGGACACCACCGGCGACGGGCGGATGGATCTGGTGCTGATGCAGTCCGGCGCGCAGGCCATTCGCATCCTCCACCGCCGCAGCGACGGAAGTTTTGAAGAGCTGAACGCGCAGGCCATGGGACTGAAGGCCTCGGGCCGCGCTGTGGCCTGCGCCGTTGGCGATTATGACCGCGACGGCTTGAACGATCTGGCTGTGGCGCTGGACCATGCGGTTCTGCTCTTCCGCAATCTGGGCCACGGCAAGTTTGAAGACGTTACCGCCAAAGCCGGCCTGGCGCCGCGCAACCGGCCGACGGGAATCACGTTTATCGACTACAGCCACAACGGTGAGCTGGACTTGTTCCTGACCGGATCTCCACTTAAGCCCGGCGGCGAGTCCAACGTCCTTTGGCGCAACAACGGCAACGGAACGTTTACGGAGCAAACCGCGGAGACCGGATTGGGTGGAAGCGGCAAGACCGCGGCCGCAATTCTGACCGACTTCAACAACGATCACGCCGTCGATATCGCGGTGACCGGCAACGGAGCGGCGCCGGTGCTCTATGTCAATCCGCGCGAAGGCAAGTGGCCCACGCAGCCGCTGTATGAGCGCCAGAAGCTGCCGCCCACCGTCGGTATTGCGGTGTTCGACTACAACAAGGATGGCTGGATGGACATCGCCGTCACCCATGCCGGCCCGCCGGGGCTCACCTTGTGGCGCAATGTTGCAGGACCGAACCGCATAGGCCGGCGCTTCGAGCGCGTGCCGCTGCCTTTGCATGGCGCGTTGCGCGGGTGGGGCCTGACGCCTGTGGACATTGACAACGACGGCTGGATTGATCTGGCGGCGATCGTGGATACAAAAGCCGGGCCGCAGGTGCGGGTCTTCCGCAATCTGGGCAATGGCAAGTTTCGTGATGTGAGCCGGGCGCTGGGACTGGACAAAGTAAAGCTGCGCGCGCCGCGCGGACTGATTGCGGCCGACGTGGGAGGCGCCGGCGCGCCGGACCTGATCGTGACCCAGCGCGGCGCGCCTCCTGTACTGCTGCGCAACGTGGGTGCGAATAAAAACCATTTTGTGCGTCTCGTCCTGCGCGGCGTGGCAGACAACACGACGGGATTGGGTGCAAAGGTGAGGGTGTATGCCGACGGCCTCTGGCAGAAGTGGGAACTGCCGGGCGCTTCGGGCTACCAGACGCAGGGGCCGCCGCAAATTCTTATCGGTCTGGGCAAAGCCAAGAACATCAACCTGCTGCGCATTTTGTGGCCCACAGGTGTTCTGCAGGACGAAATCAACCTGCCCCACACCGAAACGATCGTGATGAAAGAGGTCGACCGGCGCGGCAGTTCTTGCCCGGTTCTGTTTGTATGGAACGGGCACAAGTACAAATTCGTGACCGACGTGTTAGGCGCAGGGGTGATCGGGCACTGGTTTACGCCCACGCGGCACAACACGCCCCGCCCCAGCGAGTGGGTCAAGATCGACGGCGGCGATGTGGCTCCGGTGGACGGCCGGGTGAGCGTGCGCTTTATGGAGCCGATGGAAGAGGTGAATTACATCGACCAGCTAAAACTGGTTGCCGTAGATCACCCCGCGAACGTCCAGGTGTACCCCGACGAGCGGTTCCTTGACAATCCTCCCTTCGCTTCAGGCCGCGTAGTGGCCGCAGTGGACCCGCGGCCGCCGGTAGGAGCTTGGGACGGCAAGGGCCGCAACGTGCTGGACAAACTGCTCCGGCGCGATCACCGGTTTGCCAGCGGATTCACTCCCCTGCCCTATGACGGCTTCGCCAACCTCCATGCGCTTACGCTGGACCTCGGCGCAATCAACTTCCACGCGCCGCTGCACCTGTTGATGACAGGCTATGTGAACTACTTCAGCGCCACCTCGCTCTACACCGCGTGGCTGGGAGGGGTAAAGCCGATTGCGCCGTATGTCGAGGCTCAGTTGCCTGACGGCGCGTGGCGGCGTATCCCCGGCGAGGCGGGATTTCCCGCCGGCCTGGAGCGCACCATCGTCGTGAATCTGACCGGCAAGCTGCCGCCCGGCACGCGGCGTATCCGGCTGATGACGAATCTGCAAATCTATTGGGACCGGGTGCTCATCGACAACCATCCGGCGGGCCAATTCCGCGTCACGGAGTTGCCTTTGGCCTTCGCCACGGAGCAGTTCCGCGGCTATCCCAAGGAGGTTGACGGCGCCAGCCCCGGCGACCTGAGCTACGACTACAACCTCGTGAGCCTGACCGGGCCGTTCCAGCATGAGCGCGGCAGTTACACGCGCCTCGGCGATGTAACCGCGCTGGTAAAGAGCGTTGACGATCGCTACGCTATTTTCGGCAGCGGCGAAGGGATCGCCGCGGAGTTCGACGCCTCGAAGCTGCCTCCGCTGCCTCCGCACTGGAAGCGCGATTACTTCTTCTACGCCAACGGATACGAAAAGGACATGGACTGGTGGGATTCTTCGCCGTTTACCGTAGCTCCGCTTCCCTTCCATGAGATGACTGCGTATCCGTACCCCGTCAGCGAGAAGTTTCCTGCGACTGCGGCGGCGCTCGCCTACCGGCTGAATTGGAACGATCGCTTCGTCTCCGGCAAACCGGAGGGATTGCACCTGTTCAAGTACCAGTGGATCCCTTCCACTCCGAAAGACGATCGCGCGCTCGAAGTAGGAAAGTGAACGGACGGGGCCGGCCGCCAGGTCACGGCGGGGGGAATGATCGGGGGTTCCAGGGATACGAGGTGGATTGCGGCGAAGGCGAAGCGATATACTTCATCGTAAGTTCGCAGCGAGGAGAAAGATTATGGCAAGATGGTCTGTTGTGAGCGTGGTCGCCGGCGGAGTGCTGGCGCTGACCATGGCAGCGGCGCCCGTTGCACTACGGGCACAGGGAAACGCAACCCTCATTCCACCGGCAGCGATGAAAGGGTTGATGCCGGCAACCGTCTTCTATCGCGGCCAGACGGCGGCTACCCAACTGCGCAACTCGGGCGGCATAAAATTTGCTGACGGGTACTACGTGCTCGCCAGCCTCGTCGACACCTCCGGATACGCAACCCGCATCACGGCCAAATATCAGGCCTATTTCATTACCGAGGTTCCCATTCGCGTGAACGGCATGAGACTGGGCGCCGGCGTCTACGGTATAGGTTTCATCGCGGCGCACAAGTTCGTAGTCACCGATGTGGGCGGGCACAATGTACTTACTGTCAACTCTTTTCTTGATAGCGCCATCAAGCATCCCAGGCCGCTGGAAGTGCTCGCGTACGGCGGCAAGTTCCGGCTCTATATCGGCCGCAGCTATGTGGTCCTGAGCCGGTAAAACCGCACCCGCGCGAAGAGGAGTCTCGTCGATTTGCTTTGCTTGGAACAGGCAGCCGCTTTGACTCCGGAAACTGCTGTCAGCTTCCGGCCGAAGAGAATTCCGGAGTCAAAATCATGACCCCGTCCGGTGCGAACCTCGTCCTCGCTCCCGCTGCCGATCAGCTTCAGCTCCTGCGCAGCCGGCAGCTTTCCGTCGCAGAGCTGGCCGAGGCGCACATCCGGCAGATCCAGCGGCTGAATCCGGCGCTGAACGCATTCGCAGACTTCAATGCGGATCGCGTGCGCGCCGAAGCTCAGAGCATGGATGCATCCGCGGAGCCGCGTGGACCGCTGTATGGGCTGCCCGTCACCGTTAAGTCCTCCATTGCTGCCGCCGGCTTTCGCTGTGAGATCGGCAGCCTGCTGCACAAAGGCGACGTGCCGCCGGAGGATGCTGTGGTGGTGGCGCGGCTGCGCGCGGCGGGCGCGTTGATCCTGGGCACAACCAACTGCCCGGAGTTTCTGATGGCCTACGAAACTGCGAACCTGCTGCACGGGCAAACGCGCAACCCGTGGGACTTGGAACGTACGCCGGGCGGATCGAGCGGCGGCGAGTCGGCGGCCATTGCGGCTGGAATGTCAGCCGCCGGCCTGGGCAGCGACAGCGGCGGCTCTGTTCGCGTGCCGGCGCACTTCACCGGCATCTGCGCGCTCAAACCTACGCCGGGACGCATTCCCGGCCGTGGCCAACTACCCCCATGCGTGGGACCGTTCTCGATTCTAGGCGCGATTGGCCCCATGGCGCGCACCATTGAGGACGTGGCGCTGCTTTTCCGGGTGCTGAGCGGCCAGGATCCCGGCGATCCCGTCAGTCCGCCTGTGGAACTCCGTCAGCCTGGCCTGGACGAACTGCGACGGAATGCGATTGGTTATTTTGAAGACGATGAGCTGGTTCCTGTGACGCCCGATACCAGGGCCGCGGTGCGCGCCGCCGCTGAGGCGCTGCGCCAGGCGGGGTTCCGCGTGGAGCCGTTTCGTCCGGACACGCTGGAGCTTCTGCGGCGCCTGTGGTGGAAGTTCTTTGTGCAGTGCGGCGCCATGTTCTATGAGCCCGCCATTCGCGGCCAAAGGGAGCGGCTGAGTCCCATCTTCCAGGAGTTCCTCGGCATCGCGGACTCGGCGCCGCCTCTGACTGCAACGGAGTTGCTCGAAGCCTGGGCTGAGCTTGACCTGCTGCGCGCCAGGACGCTAGCCGCCATGCGCGAGCATCCGGTGCTCCTGTGCCCGGTGGCCGGCATTCCCGCCTTTCGGCATGGCGAGCGCAGTTGGACCATCGATGGCCGCGCGGTTGGCTATCTTGACGCCGTGCGGCATACCCAGTGGTTCAACGCGCTGGCCGCACCGGCAGCGGTGGTTCCCGTGGGCCAATCGCCCGAGGGCTTGCCCATCGGCGTGCAGATCATCGCTCGCCCCTACGAAGACGAGACAGCGTTAGGCATAGCAGCCCATGTAGACGCCGCATTCGGCTATCGTCCGCCCCCCATGGCGAATCCCTGAAACGGCCTATCCATTTCTCTTATCCGCTTACCCGCTCAACCAGAAAAGCGCTTCCCTCCAATTTGTGACGGCCATCACAATGGGCGCGCTCTCCATCTTTTGATTGAGGCATAACTTGCACCATCGCAGTAGTCTGGCTCTTCCCTGGATTGGAGTGCGCAAGGTGCGTGAAAGTTGGCAGGATCGCTTTGCCGAAGCCTCAGATGTTCTGAAGACCGAACGGCGGCAACAAACCGTCGTTCCGGTGCTGGATATCGAGATTGGCGGGGATGAGTTTGTCACCATGGCGGGACCATGCTCGGTCGAAACCGAGTCCCAGATCATGGCCGTTGCGCATCATGTTCGCCGCTGCGGCGCGCGCATTCTGCGCGGAGGCGCATTCAAGCCGCGCAGCTCCCCGTACAGTTTCCAGGGCCTCGGTCTCGAGGGCCTCAAGCTCCTCGCCGCAGCGCGCCAGGAGACTGGCCTCGCCATCGTTACGGAGGCTATGTCGGAGTGCGACGTGCCCATGGTGGCCGAGTACGCCGATATTCTGCAGATCGGCTCGCGCAGCATGGAAAATTACTCGCTTTTGGAGGCTGCGGCGCGCTCCGGGCGTCCCATACTCCTCAAGCGCGGAATGGTAGCCACGGTCGCCGACTTTCTTCGCTCTGCGCAGGTGATTCTCGAATACGGCAATCCTCATGTGATCCTTTGCGAACGAGGCATCCGCACCTTCGAAACGTCGCTGCGGAACACCTTCGATGCCGCCTCCATCGCGCTACTCAAGCAGATCTCGCACCTGCCGGTGATCGCCGATCCGAGCCACGCTGCCGGCCACCGCGACCTGGTTCCGGCGCTGGCCCGCATTGGCGTAGCCGCGGGCGCCGACGGAATCATCGTCGAAGTGCACCCGAACCCGGAGCAGGCCTGGAGCGACGGCGAACAGTCGCTCGACTTCGCCGCATTTGAAGAGATGATGGCTTTACTCGATCCCTACCTCGCGCTCAGAAAGCTCGCAGCCCGCGAGCCGGCCGGCGCGCCGTTGATGGAGGCTGTTGGATGAGGGGTCGGGCGAAGATATTTGTGGCCGCCGGATGCGTGGCGCTGCTGGCGCCGATCTGCGCGTTCGCACCATCGGCTGCCGACAAAGTTGGAGCGGATTTCATCGTCACCGCAGCGCCCGTCTACGTGCCGCTGGCTGAGTTGCACGGACGGGAGCGGTTCCCTCGGGGAGCGCAACTGCTGCTGGTGCGCAACGGCAAGGCCGAGCCGCTGGTGAGCGGCTTTGCAGCCACCGCGGACGCCAATGTGTCCTTCGATGCCAAGACGGTTCTGTTCGCCGGCAAACGAGCGGCGCATGATCCGTGGCAGATATGGGAATTGACGCTCAAGGATGGCTCGGTGCGCCAGGTGATTACCACTGCAACCGATGCCGAGCGCCCATTCTACCTGCCCGGCGGCCGCATGGTCTGGGCGCAGCGCACTCCCTCCGGATTCCGCATCGAGTCGGCCCAAGACGGCCATCCGCCAAAAGTCCCGTTTCTGAACCCGACCGCGGGTCCAGGCGTGCTCCCGCTCACCTACATCCCGGCCAGCGCCTTCCCCACGGATGTTCTTGCCGACGGGCGCATTCTGTTCGAATCCGGCTTCCCACTGGGAGAGGGATCGATTCCGGAGCTGTATGTGGTTTATGCCGACGGCTCGGGCGTGGAGGAGTACCGGAGCGACGAGGGCCGCGCCCGCTGGGGCGGTTCGCAACTGGCCTCGGGCGACCTGGTGTTCACGCACGGCAGCTCTCTGGCGCGGTTTACCTCGGCGCTGGCGCATGAGACTCCTGTCGCCGCGCCCCGCGCTGAATACGCCGGCGCGATTGCCGAAACTGCTTCCGGCGCATGGCTGATGAGCGCGCGCAAACCCGGCGAAAAGCATTACACGATCGATCTATGGAAACCGGGCGCTCCGTCGCTGGAGACCGTGCTGTCTGAGCGCGGCGAAAATCTCGTCGAGCCGGCGCTGATCGTGCCGCGCGTTCCGCCCCGGCGGTTCCCGTCGGACCTGCACCCCTGGAACTACGCCAATCTTCTGGCGCTCGACTCGCGGCTGTCGCTCGAAGGGGATTTGAAGCAGGCGCCCGCATCGGTGCGATTGGAAACACTCGATGCCAAGGACCATGTAGTGGTAAACGGCACGGCGCCGGTCGCCTCCGACGGCTCTTTCTACGTGAAAGTCCCCGCAGACCGGCCGATTCGCTTCGCCCTGCTGGATCGAAACGGCGCCGTGCTGCGGCGCCAGCACGGATGGTTCTGGATTCGCAGCGGCGAACAGCGCACCTGCATCGGCTGCCATACGGGACCGGCGCTCTCGCCGGAAAATCGCGTGCCTGAAATACTGCTGCGCACCACCACGCCCTTCGATTTGACCGGGACCTCGCTCCACGCATCGATGCAACACGGTTCGCCGGGAGGCAGTTCGAGATGATCTTTCGCTCTATTCTTTTTTTCTTTGGCGCCGTCTCGCTGGCCGCGGCGCAAAGCGCAGTGCCGCCGGCGCAGCCTGTCCCGGCGCAGCCTGTCGCTCATGCCGGACAGGCCCTGGGCCAGCCCACGATCCGCTTTGAAGACGCAACCCAGCAGTCCGGAATCCACTTCGTCCACAGCTTCGGCTCGACCAAGCTGAGTTCGCTGCTCGAAGGCACCGGCGCGGGCTGCGCGTGGTTCGACTATGACAACTCCGGCCGCGAGTCTCTTTTCGTCGTCAACGGCCGCACGCTCCCCCCTGACATGACTACGAATCCCTTCAAGGTCAAGCCCAATCCCCCGCCCCACGCCCATCTCTATCACAACAACGGCGACGGCACCTTTACCGACGTGACCAAACAGGCCGGCGTCGATCCGAATCTCTATGGCATCGCAGTCACCGCAGCCGACTACGACAACGACGGTTATGAAGACCTGCTGGTGACCGGCTACGGCAAAGTCGTTCTTTACCACAACAACGGCGACGGCACCTTTACCGACGTGACCAAGCAAGCCGGGATCGATGTAACCGGCTGGGCCATCAGCTCTACCTGGCTCGACTACGACCGGGACGGCTGCGTGGATCTGTTCGTCGGCCGGTACGTCCACTTCGATCCCAAATACCGCGCTTTCTATGCCGCCTTGAACTATCCCGGCCCGCTCGATTACGCCCCCGAAACCAACATGCTGTTCCATAACAACTGCGACGGCACCTTTACCAATGTCTCCGATCAGTCGGGCATCAGTGCCTATATGGGCCGCACCATGGGCGTAACCGCAGCGGACTTCGACAACGACGGATGGGATGACATCTACGTCACCAACGACGACATCCCGAACTTCCTCTTTTACAACCAGCGCAATGGAACCTTTAAGGAAATCGCCAACCAGACCGGCTCGGCATACGGGCAGGACGGTGAAGCGACCTCTTCGATGGGACCGGTGGCGGCGGACTTCTGGAACCGGGGAGTGTTGGACCTGTGGGTGACGGACGGAAGCTTCAACCGTTTCTTGAAGAACCTGGGGGCTCCCCAACTCGGATCTTCGCCGCCGAAATCGGATTGGCAAGGCTTTGAGGACGTTACCGCGGCCAGCGGGATCTCGCAAATCGAAGGGCAATATGTGAGCTGGAGCAGCGGCGTCTACGACTTCGACAATGACGGCCAGCTCGATATTTTGGTCTTTCACGGCGGCCTTACCCACAGGATTCCGCAGGAAAGCACCCTGTTTCGCGGGCTGGGCAATGGAAAGTTCGAGGATGTGTCGCGCCAGGCCGGCTCCGTGCTGAGCGTGCGCCGCGTAGCGCGCGGGGCCTGCTTTGCCGACTACATGAACGACGGCAAAGTTAGCGCCTACGTGGTCAATCTCGGCGCCGAGGGAACGCTGCTCCGCAACGTCTCGACAAACACCGGCCACTGGGTTGAGGTCAAGCTCGTCGGGGGCATGAGAGAGGGCGATGCGGGCGTGGCGGCCGGCAACCCTCTGGCAAGGAGCAACCGCGACGGCATTGGCGCGCGCATTGAGGTCTTCGCGGGAGGGGTTCGCCGAACCGCGGAGCGGGTGGCGAGTTCCGGCTATCTCTCGCGGAATGACGGCCGCGTTCACTTTGGCTTAGGCAAGGCAACGATCATCGACAAATTGGTCGTGCGCTGGCCCAGCGGAATCGTGCAGACGCTCACCAATCAGCCGGTAGATCGCGTGCTCACGGTGCGGGAGCCGGTAAGAGGGGAGCCGCGATGAACCGGATCGAGCCAAGTGGACGCGGCGTACCGGTCCGCCGGGCGGCGGCCCTGGCTGCGCTGGCTGCGGTATTGCTCTTCGTCGTGTCGTGGCGCATCCGGATCGTCCACGCCGCGGCCGCTCCTCAGGCCGGCGTAAGTCAGGCCGGAGCAAGTCAGGCCGGCGCAAGTCAGACCCGCGCAATTCTGGGCTTCGCCTCTCCGTTAGAGCTGCTGTTTTCGGCCGACGGCGCGCGGCTCTATGTGCTCTGCCAGGATAGCGACGAGGTGCGCGTGCTGAATGCCGCCACCTACGCGCCCATCAAGTCCATCGTCGTCGGTCACGTGCCGCGCGGATTCTCGCTCTCCACGGACGGCTCGCGCCTCTTCGTCGCCAATTCCTGGGACGACACCATCTCCGTGATCGACACCCGCGCGCTGAAGGTGGTTGCCACCTGGCATGAGGGAATGGAGCCCTCGAGCGTGGTTGAGGGTCCCGCGGGCAAATACCTCTACGTCGCCAATCGCATCAGCAACGACGTGGGCGTGCTGAACGCCCGGAACGGCGCGGAGGTGAAGCGGCTGGCGGCCGGGCGCGGCGCAAGCTACATGACGCTCTCACCCAACGGAAGCCGGCTCTATGTCACCCATATCTATCCCAACCCCGCGCCCTGGCGCACGCCGCCGGAGTCGGAAGTCACGGTTATCGATACGAAGACAGCCGAGGTCGTCAATCGCATCCCCTTGCACAGCATTGCCGGTGTCTTTCATGTCGCGTTTACCGCCGATGGCCGGCTGGGCGTCGTGGCCGAGCTGCATCCCAAAAACCTGTTGCCGGCGACGCAGGTAGAACACGGCTGGATGTTCGAAGATACGCTTACGCTGTTCGGCCCCGATGTGGGCAACAAGACCGTCGAAGTGCCGCTCGACAACCTGGACAGCTATGCGGCGCAGCCCTTTGGCGTGGCCATTACGCCGGATGGCTCGCGCCTCTACGTGAGCTGCGGCGGCTCGGATCTCGTAATCGCAATCGACCTCCCGCGCCTGCTGCGTTATGTCCATACGCATCGCGGGCCGTTCGCATACAACCTTGCGGCCAGCGCCAATTATGTGGTGAAGCGCATCCCGGTGGGCCACAATCCGCGCGGCGTGGCGCTCAGCCCCGATGGACGCCGCCTTCTGGTGGCTAACCGGCTCAGCGACACCATCAGCGTGATCGACACGCACAGCAACAAGATCGTCTCGACGATTCGTCTGGCCCGATCGAAGCAACTGTGGTCGCAGCACTTCGGCCTGCAAATGTTCGCTGAGATGACCAACCCCTCGCCGGGCAAGAGGCGGTGCGCCAGTTGCCACATCGATGCGCAACATCGTAACGCACCAGAGATGGACTTGACCCCGCAGCAGGAGATATTGGCGCTGCGCCGCGGCCAACAGGCCTTTTATTCGGCCCGCTACTCCTTCCATGGCGGAATGGCCTGCACCAACTGCCACATCGACTCCACCTTCGACGGCCTGCAGTGGAATTTTGAGCCCGGCGGCCTGGGCCGAAACATTGTAGCTACTATGCTGCTGGAAGACATCAAGAACACTGCGCCCTACGATTGGAGCGGCGTCAACCCTAACCTGCCCACCCAGGCCGGGCCGCGGACGGAAAGGTACTTTTGGCGCTCGCAGAATTATGACGATCGCACCCTGGCAGATGTGGCCGCTTATATCAACAGCCTGCCCGCGCGGCCCAATCGCTGGCGCCCGGCGGACGGCAAACTGACGCCGGCGCAGGAACGCGGCCGGGAAATCTTCTATCGCACGGTTGACAACTTTGGCAAGCCGATCCCGTTGACTAACCGCTGCTACTTCTGTCACAGCGGCCCGCTGGGCACCGACCGCAAGAAATTCGACGTGGGGACAAAGGACCCGTATGATAGTTCGGGCCTGTTCAAAACCACGCCGTTGACTAACATCGCGCTCACGGCGCCTTACCTGCACAATGGCAAGGCTGCGACGCTCGAGGAGATCTGGACCCTCTACAACCCGCACGACCAGCACGGCCGCACCAACGACCTGACGAAAGACCAGTTGAACGATCTGATCCAATATTTGCGGACCCGGTGAAAGGGAGACGATGATGAGACGCGCCATTCACAAGCTTTGCATTGCTGCGGCGCTCGCTGCCGCGGGCACGCCGGCGATTGCCGCTCCGCCCAAAGTGCCCCAAATGCCGCATTATCGCTTTGTGAATTACACCACCGCCAACGGCCTGCCCGACAATCACGTTTACTCCGTGCTGGTGGATGGAAACCGCATCTGGGCGGGCACGAATGACGGACTGGCGGAATACGAAAACGGCAAGTGGAAGACCTATACCACCAAGGACGGGCTGGCGCAGCAGGCCGTGCTCTCGCTGGCGCTGGACAAGCGGACCGGCGACGTTTGGGTTGGAACCATGGGCGGCCTGAACCGCATTTCGGGCGGGCGCATCATCGCTACCTACACACAACTGAACTCAGGGTTGAGCAACGATATTGTCTACGGCGTGTCGGTGGAAGGCGAAAACGTATGGGTGGCCACCGCCGCCGGAGCCTGCCGCCTGAACCTGAATACCGGTCAATGGTCCATCTACGACGCTCGCAATACCCCCATGAGGGAAATTTGGGTCTACGGTGTCTCCGCCGCGCCGGACAAGGTCTACTTCGCCATTTGGGGAAGCGGCCTGCTCGAGTTGAACCGGATCACCCACACCATGAGACTGTACGAGGATCCAAGTCCTATCGATATTGTGCTTTTCAGAAACCAGGGATTGATCCACCAGATCGTCTCCTCGGTCAGCTATGTGGACAAGATTGTGTGGGTCGCCACTTACTTCGGTGATAGCCGCTACGACGGCCGCTACTGGCATAACTTCCTGACCAAAGACAGCGGCCTGCCGTCTAACTTCACTAACTACGTGAAGGGCGTGGACGCCAACCGCGCCTGGTTCTGCACCGACAAGGGCCTGGCTTATTACGACGGCGTCAATTGGGCCGTGTACACGCCGTCGCTCACCACCGGCAAGCCGGAGATGTGGGTGCGCGACGCCAAGGGCAATATAACCCATGTGCCGGTGACCACCGCGCCGGCCAACAACTACATGCTTGGTATCGACTTCCAGGGCCGCGATATTTGGGTCGCAACAGCTAAAGGTCTGAGTCATGGGATCTTCGAACCGCAACCATAAGGAGGCTTCATTATGAGTGGATTTGCCGAACTTCTTGAAACCATCGCCCATGCGCCGATCGAGAAACGCGCCGTTACCAATTACGGCGTGCTCAACGAGGCCTATTGCTACGCCAAACCGAGTTCCTTCTCGCGCGGCATGAGGATCGACCTCGGCAGCGTGACCATTCTGCTCATTTCGGGCACCGCCTCGATCGACGAGCAAGGCAACAGCGTACACATCGGCGACTTCCGCGCGCAGATGCGGCGCACCCTCTCCAACATCACCGGCCTGCTCGCCAGCGAAGGCTGCACCTGGCGCGACATCGTGCGCACCACCTGCTACCTGCGCGACATCGAGCGCGATTACGAGGCCTTCAACGAAGAGCGGACGGCGTTCTATAAGGAACAGGGGATCGATCCGCTGCCTGCGTCTACAGGCATTCAGGCCATCCTCTGCCGGCCGGAACTGCTGATCGAGATCGAGGCCATCGCCATGTTCCGCACCGATAAGACGGCACCCGGCAAGGAGTAGCAGCCATGCGCAACGGATGGTGGTTGGCCGCGGCCTGCTTGTGTATCGCGGGTGGCGCGGCCACGGCTTTGTGCCAGAAATCGAAAGAGCCGCCGGCCCGGCATCCGGACCAACCCGCAGCCACGTCCTGGTGCTCGTGCGGCGCTCACCCGCCGGGCCCGGAGCCGGTTTGGACGGCCAAGCCCTATGCGAACGTGCCGAAGGATATGCAACCCTACTCCAAGTTCGTTAAGCCCTACTATCGCTATTACCTCCAGCCGACGATCTGGAACGGGCCGGGGCGCAACAAACCCGCTCCTAAAAATTTGACCGAGGTGCGCATCGGTTTCGTCGGGCCCATCGCTCCGCACGATCCTGACTACGTTTTCGGCATGCGCATGTTGCACGGCGCGGAACTGGCCGTGGAAGAAGCCAATGCCCGCGGCGGCTACGGCGGCATACCGTTCCGGTTGATGTTGCACGACGACTACAACAACTGGCAGGCCAGCGCAGTCGCCGGCAACGTCCGCCCCACCAATCCGGGAATCTGGGGCGCCGGCTTGAATCCAGCCGTTCAGTGTATCTACGGCGACAAGGACTGGGCGATCTTCGGTTCCATCAGCTCGGAGACCACCCACGAAATGCTGCGCCTGGCGCTGAAAGCCGAAATTCCCATCGTCAACTCGGCCTCCACCGACCCCACCATCCCCGAGACGTCGGTCCCTTGGTTCTTCATCGACCTCCAGGACGACCGCGTGCAGGGCTTCACGCTGGCGCGCCGCATCTATACCGAGCTCGGCCTCAAGCACGTCGCCGTCTTACGCGTGAATAACCGCTATGGCCGCATGGGCATAGAGAATTTCATCGCTGCGTCGGAGCGCCTCGGCCACCCGGTGGTCATCCAACAGATATTCAAGGCCGGCGACACCGACTTTTCGCGGGAATTGAGGACAATCCAGGAATCGCGCGCCGATGCGATTGTGTTGTGGGCCAACGAAACCTCCACTGCCATGATCCTGAAACAGATGCGCGCCCTGGGGATGAAGCAGCGCGTCTTCGGCTCTTATCGCACCCTGGGCCGAACCCTGCTGGCCGACGCCGGCCCGGCCGCAGAGGGTTTCGAGGCCGTCTTTCCCTACAACCCCAACAGTAAAAACCCGCGCTGGCTCGATTTCAACAAACGCTTCGAAGCCCGCTTTCACGAGCAGCCCGATGCGTTCGCCTCGCTGGCCTACGACGCCATGAATATCCTGCTCGACTCCATCTGCAAGGCCGGGCTGAACCGCGTGCGCATTCAGGACGCCCTCGACAATGTGCGCCAGTACGACGGCGTGACCGGGCATATGGTCTTCGATCCCAACCAAAAGAACGTGGCGCCCATGTACATTGGCACGGTACACGATGGCGCGATCACCTACCGGCTCGCGCCGATGAGCAAGCAGCCGGCGGCCTCTGCCTCCGCGCCGCGCCCGGTGGCCCAGACCGCGCCCCCCGCGCCTTACGCGCGAATGAACGCCCGCGACGTCAGCTACGCCGGCCCGCCGCGGCCCAATCTTCCTGCGGGACCGATCATTGTGGCGATCTTCGGCCCGAAAGCGGAAAAAATCGCGCAGTCGCCGGCCGTGCGCGCGGCGCTTAGCAAAGCCCGCGGAAGAGCGTGGAGGCTCGTACCCGTGGGCAGCGACGTTCACTGGAGCAGCGCCGATTGGCCCGTCTGGGCCGCTTCCAAGCAACTGGTTCAGGCCATGATGAGCCGTCACGCGCTGGCCGTCATCGCGCTGAACACCGACGCCGCGCACCTAGCCGAGCAACTTTCGCTCAAGTGTTTCGTTCCGGTCGTCGCCCTCAGCGACGACCGGACGCTCACCGAGATCAACGTACCCTGGATCTTCCGCCTGCCCGCCGCAACCGCACCCGCAGCCGCGCTGCGTTTGCTTTTAGATGCGGAGAGGCGCGCGGGGCCGAATCCGCAGCGGGTCAGGAATGTTCTCGCCTCCGGAAACCCCATTGACGGACTCGCCTTTCTGCCCAGCGGAGATCCGCTGGCTCGATGACCCGCGCCTGAGAACCGCCTCCACCAAAAGGGCGTGGCCGGCTTCTGGAACTAGGTGTGAAGGGGCCCCTGAGCGTCCGCGCTCCGGGCAGGAACGTCATTCCGGACCGCAGCATCTTCCCCGATCCAGAGTTCAATTCCCGTTCTGCGCCGCAATTCGCCCGGCTTCGATCCGCAATCCCACACGTTTTTGCGTCTTCCCGTCAAATCGAACAACAGTGGGGTTGCGCGGTTTCCAGATACAATGAAAGTATGGAAGTAATGCAACAATTTGGAGACTGACGCGATGTTCACCAGTTCGATGACACCGGAAATGGCCGCAGTGGAAGGAAACGGCGCCGGCGATCATACAAGTAGCCATGAAAGCGACCCGGCCACGCTGCTTCAATCACTGACCACCGAGAGCCAGAACGAAGCATCGCAAGGCATTGATACTAAATCTGTTCTTGAGATCGCCCGCATTATCAACCATGAGGATGCGAAGGTGGCGGGCGTGGTCAAGAAGGCCATTCCGGAGATCGCCCAGGTGATCGAGTGGGTGGCTCACAGCCTGCGCGACGGCGGGCGGCTCATTTACGTGGGCGCCGGCTCCAGCGGGCGCATTGCCGCTCTGGACGCCTCGGAATGTCCCCCCAGCTATTCGACCGCGCCCGGCCAGGTGCAGTACATCATGGCCGGCGGACCCAAGGCCCTGGCCTCGGCCGTCGAGGTCAATGAGGACTCAGAGGAACTGGGCCAGCGCGACCTAGCGCGCCGCCGTCCCACGCGCAAAGACGTTATCGTGGGCATCTCGGCCTCCGGGCGAACGCCCTACGTGGTGGCCGCTGTCGCCTATGCCCGCGCCCGCGGAGCGCGCACCGCCGCGGTCACCTGCAATCACGGCACGCCGCTGGCCGAGGTCGCCGATATCGCCATCGTCGCCGACGTGGGCCCCGAGGTCATCTCCGGTTCCACGCGCATGAAGGCCGGCACCGCGCAGAAGATGATCCTGAACATGATTACCACCGGGGCCATGACCCGGCTGGGGTATGTCTACGGCAATTTAATGGTCAACGTACACATGCACAACTCCAAGCTGGTGGAGCGCGGCATTCGCATCCTCATGAGCGCCTGCGGCATCGGACGCGCCAGCGCCGTGGAAACCATCAAAAGCGCCGGCCGCAGCGTGCCCGTGGCCTTGGTGATGCTCAAGGCCGGGGTGGACAAGCAGGAAGCTGTGCGCCGCCTCGCCCGCTCCGACGGCAACGTGCGCCTGGCCATCGAAGACAACGCGCCGGAGCAGCAGCCATAGGCATCTGGAGTGATCGCCGCAGGTTTGTTGGGCCGGGCATCGGATACGAGTTCCGCCGCGCACTGCCTCCGGCAATACCGCAAGGGGCCAACTTTAGTAGACTGAACGGCAGCATGTCTGCTTTCCTCCGCTCCATCCGCCGTTTCCGTTCCGCGTCTACTCCTGTCGCGCTGGCGGCGCTTTTGGCTGCTGCCGCGCTTCCCGGTCTCGGCCAGGGCACGCACCTCTGGACCCAGTCGCACATGGACCAATTTGAGAAGGGCACGCCGCTGGGGGTGGCCATCACCAGCGACGGCTATCTGCGCGCCGGACCCGGGTTGACGCATCTTCTCACCACACCTTCGACCTTTGTGTGGTCGGTAGCCGTGGATAAGAAGGGCGTGGCCTACCTGGGCACAGGCTCTCCGGGCACGGTTCTGCGCCTGGCGCCAGGGGCGGGCAGCAAGCCGTTTACGCTCTTCAAGACCAAAGACTTGAGCGTGCAGGCGGTAGCGGTGGGGCCGGATGGGTGGATCTACGCGGCCACCTTGCCCAGCGGCAAAGTCTACAGGCTCAAGGCTGACGCGACGACGACAGAGGACGACTCGACTGCCACGGTGGTCTTTGACGCCGCCAAAGCGGCGGAGGCTCATACAGGCGCAGCCAGCGCCAGCCTGGAGACGGCCAATCATCAAGCTCACTACATTTGGGCCCTGACCTTCGACTCCGCCGGCCGCCTCTATATCGCCACGGGCAATCCGGGCGCCATTTACCGCGTGAATCCCTCGCAGCCGGGCGCGAAGCCTGAACTGTTCTTCAAGAGCAGCGACGCGCACATCCGATCGTTGGCCTGGGACGCCAAGGGCAACCTGATCGCGGGCTCGGACGGATCGGGGCTGGTCTACCGCATCAGCCCGCAGGGCAAAGGCTACGTGCTCTTTGAGGC
>JABEBX010020531.1_pt1 | contig 20805 bp, 19 predicted proteins | sample 7245971 | NCBI WGS metagenome assembly JABEBX01 (sample SAMN14506365, study PRJNA622280) | hot springs metagenome | biome: hot spring [ENVO:00000051]|acidic hot spring [ENVO:00002120]; feature: spring [ENVO:00000027]|sediment [ENVO:00002007]; material: sediment environment [ENVO:01001048]... | reverse complement strand
CGATGGGAGAGATGAAACCGTAAAAATTGCAATTCCAATTGCCTGCCGGAGGGGTTACGGTTGCGGTGCGCGGCGGTCCTGTCCTCAACGATGCCACGCTTACCGATGCCTCTGTTGCCGGTATCGACCAGGTGGCGCAAGTCATCGACAACGGCTCCGATGCCTCAGGGACGATTCCCCCGGAATGCAGTTTAGCTCTTAAGCGCCAGGCGAATGTGCAACTCCTTCAGTTGCTCTTCGCTCACCGGGGTGGGCGCTTCAGCCATCAGGTCGATGGCCTTGGCTGTCTTCGGGAAGGCGATCACCTCGCGGAGGTTGGCAGCGCCGGCCAGCAACATCACGATGCGATCCAGGCCCAGCGCGATGCCGCCGTGCGGAGGCGTGCCGTATTCGAGCGCGTCGAGGAAGAAGCCAAATCTTGCTTTTGCTTCCGCTTCGCTAATTCCAAGCGACGCAAAAATCTGCTGCTGCACATCTTTACGGTGAATGCGGATCGAACCCGATCCCAACTCCAGCCCGTTCATCGCCAGGTCGTAGCAGTTCGCGCGCACGCTCGCCGGGTCATTGACCAGGTTCGGCATGTCCGCCTCGATCGGCGCTGTGAACGGATGGTGCGCTGGAATCCACTTGTCTGCTGCGAGGTCGTACTCGAACATCGGGAAGTCGGTGAGCCATATGGGATGAAAGGCCTGGCTGCCGTCGATCAGCGAAGATCCTGCACTGCGTGCGGCAGCCCGTTGGACGACTTCATCGGTGATACGAAATGCGCCGTGCTTTTCGGCGTACTTCTTCGCCAGTTCCGAGCGGAAGTTGCCCGCCGCCGCGTAGACGTTGATCTCACGCTCCGATAAGCGCCCTGGAAACTTGGTATCGCTTGCCTTGATGTGGTGCGCCGGGTTGCCCGCCACAATGATGACGAAGTCTTCATCGGTCGCGCCCGCAATCTCGCGCACCTTCGCCGCCGCTTCGGGAAAGCTCTTCGCCAGCCGTTTGAAATCGTCGATAAACTTCGCGCCCTTCTTCAGGTCGAAGAGCGGATGGTTGTCCTCGCGTTCCTTGCGGCTCAGCTCGCCCACCCTGGGAATGCGCAGCGCAACAATCGGCAGCGCGGGGTCGATCTGCAGCGTGGTCAGCGCTTCGCCGCTGAATGCCTCGCGTACGTCGGTGAGGCCAGGCAGACGCAGGTCGGGCTTGTCGGCGCCATACTGGCGCATCGACTCGTCGTAGCTCATGCGTGGGAAGGGAACAGGCAGGTCGACGCCAGCCGCGGCAAAGGCCGCCTTCATGAACTGCTCGACGACGCCAAAGACCGTCTCCTGGCGCGGGAAGCTCATCTCGAGATCGACCTGTGTAAATTCGAGTTGGCGGTCGGCGCGAAGATCCTCGTCGCGGAAGCAGCGTGCGATTTGAAAGTAGCGGTCGAAGCCCGAGATCATCAGAATCTGCTTGAAGATCTGCGGCGACTGTGGCAGCGCATAAAACTCGCCGGGATGCACGCGGCTCGGGACGAGAAAATCGCGCGCGCCCTCGGGCGTGGATTTGGTCAGGATCGGCGTTTCAATTTCGAGGAAACCCTGCCGGCTGAGGTTGTCGCGGATGGCGAGCGTGATTTCGTGGCGGAGGCGGAAGTTGCGCTGCATCTCGGCGCGCCGCAGATCGACGTAGCGGTACTTCAGGCGCACTTCTTCATTCTGGATTGCGTCTTCGGAGGGGGAAAACGGCGCCAGTCGCGTGTCGTTCAGTACGCGCAGCTCGGTGGCCTCGATCTCGATCTCGCCGGTCGGCATTTTGGGATTGATGGCGTCTTTATCGCGCATCCGCACCTTGCCCACTGCGGCGACGACGTACTCCGGCCGCACCTGCTCGCCCTTGCGGTGACCTTCCGGGCAGAGTTCGGCGTCCAGCACCACCTGCGCGATTCCCGTGCGGTCGCGCAGGTCGAGGAAGATCAGGTTGCCGTGGTCGCGGCGCCGGTTCACCCAGCCCATGAGGACTACGTTTTGCCCGGCGTGCGCGGCGCGCAGTTCGCCACAGAGATGCGTTCGTTCGAGATTACCTAAATAGTCGAGCACTAACTTGGTTCCTCACGATACAGGAGTATGATTCGGGATCTAGAACTGAAACTCTTTTGGCCTGGCCCTGCGAAGCTTGGTCTTGTATTTCTTGCTTTGTTCGGCGAATCTTTTGAAAAGACTCCAATAAGGATCCTCGCGCTCCTCTTCAGTCCAAAAGGCATCCGAATCCAAACAGGCGATGGCGTAGTAACCGTACATATAGTGGGCGACGGTTCGGCGAATCAGGCCGCTTTCGACCATCATGGCCAGTTCTTCATAAAAACCGAGAAAATCGAGTTTCTTTTCAAACGGAAGATCTTGAAGTTCGTTGCGGACTGTTTCATCTTTCTGATGATCCAGCATATTAAATAGATAAAGAAATTTTTTATATCGCTCTTCCATCTGAAAAAATAGTTTCGCGCGCTTCAATGTGCCCTGCTTGACGTACTCAAGCGTGCCCTTGATGCGCTTGCCCAGTGCCACGACCGCGTTGATCAGCGTGGCAATGTTTTTCCAGTCGAGATTGGAGCCGCAATTCGCGAGCATCACCAGTTACTCCCTTCCAAGATGGTCCGCCAGTTCTGCACGTGGAACCTTTATCTGCACGCCGCTTGCGAAGTCCTTCACTGTCAGGATACCGGATTGGAGTTCGTCTTCGCCCAGAATGACGATGCGCCGGGCGCATTTGTCAGCAGCCTCGAACGATTTTTTCAGGCGGAAACTGCCATCGCCCAGGTCAACGCTCAAGCCCTCGCGGCGCAGCTCGCGCGCCAGCACCAGCGCGGCGGCGTTCAGGTTCTCGCCCAGCGGAGCTATGTAGGCCGCCAGGCGCGGCGCCTGCGATGCGGCGGACTGCCTGCTCGATTCCGCAGATTGCAGAGTTAAGACCAGCCGGTCAAGGCCGATGGCAAATCCGATCCCCGGCGCCTTGGGTCCGCCGACGGCCTCGCTCAGCCCGTCGTAGCGCCCGCCGCCGAGCAGCGCATTCTGCGCGCCCAGGCCGCCATGCGTAAACTCAAACGTCGTTCGTGTGTAGTAGTCCAGCCCGCGCACGAGCCGCGGATTCAATTTGTAAGGGACTCCCGCCGCATCCAAGGCAGCCGTTACAGCCGCAAAATGATCCTTCGCCGCCTGATCGAGCGCATCACCGATCTTGGGCAGAGCCTCAATGAACGGCTGGTCCTCATGCACTTTGCAGTCCAGCACGCGCAGAGGATTCGTTACCGCGCGACGCTGGCAGTCGGCGCACATCTTCGGGGCAACTTTGGTCAGAGCTGCACGCAACACTTCGTTATACCGTGCACGGTCCGCAGCCGAGCCCACGGAGTTCAGCTCCAGCGTCCAGCCCTCAATACCCAGCTCGTCCAGGAGCGTCGCCAGCATCTCCAAAACTTCGGCGTCGCGCAGCGGGCTTTCACTGCCGGCTGATGGCGGCCCAATCACCTCGGCGCCGATCTGCCAGAACTGCCGGTAGCGGCCTTTTTGCGGGCGCTCGCGCCGGAACTGCGGTCCGATGTAGTAGAGCTTTTGTAACTGTCCCGTCTCGCCCAGCTTGTGTTCGATATATGCGCGCACCACGCCGGCCGTGTTCTCCGGCCGGAGTGTGAGCGATTGCGACTTTTCGCTCTGCGCTCGTGCTCGGTCCTCCCAGGTATACATTTCCTTCGACACAATGTCGGTCTCTTCGCCCACGCCGCGGGCAAACAGGCTAGTATCCTCGAAGATCGGCGTACGAATCTCGCCGAAGTGGTAGCGGGCAAAGACCCGTCTTGCGGTTGCCTCTACGCGATTCCACAGCTCCGTTTCCGGAGGCAGCAGATCGCGCGTTCCGCGCACAGCTTTCAAAGTAGCCATCACCGTCTAGTTTAAATGGGTCCATCTCGCGCCTGCACACTTGCATTCCGCTCGCCTTCGTCCTCTAATTCCATAGCAGTGGATACCGCCAGCCAAATGGTCGCAAGTCGAGACGCCTGTGGCTCGTTCACAGCCGTTCGCTCGACGCTTGTCCTATGCGGTTTCACCGCCGTCGTGGGCCAGATCGTGCTCATGCGCGAGCTGATCCAAGTCTTCAACGGCAACGAGATCGCGCTCGGCATTCTCCTCGCCACATGGCTCCTCTGGACCGCCTTCGGCAGCGCGCTGGCGAGCGCCTTTATGCGTTCGCCGGGCGCGCAAACCCGCCGGGCGCGCCTTGCCGTTGCCGCGCTTGAGGCCCTGCTCGCCCTGAGCCTTCCTGCAACTATCTGGGCTTTGCAATCCTCCAGGTCCGTGTTTCAAACCGTTCCCGGCGAGCTGGTCGGTCCTGTGCCCATGCTGGTTACCTCGTTCGCCGGCCTCAGTGTCTTCTGCGCCGCCACGGGAGCATTGTTTGTAGCCGCCGCGCGCCTGGTCGCCGGGGAGGGCAATCTGTCTGCCCGCTCTGCTGCCAGCGTGGCCTATCTGCTTGAGGCCGTGGGCTCCGCGTTCGGCGGAGTGCTGGCCAGCGTTGTCTTCGTTCGTTTTCTCGACGCTTTTCAGATCGCAGGCATTGTAGGTTTGCTCAATTTTGCTGTGCCCGTGGCGCTCCTCTTTCGGCTCAGGCGCGCGCAGGCTATGCTTCTTGCGACGGCAGCCGCGGTGGCCGCAATTCCCATGCTCGTCTGGGTCGCTCCACGCTGCAATACCGCTGCCAACGCCCGCCTCTGGCGCGGTTTTCACGTGGTTGCCGCGCGTGACTCTATTTACGGCAACCTGACCGTGACGCAAACCGGCGAGAACGAGACAGACGCTATCCGCAGCCTTTACGAAAACGGATCCATCCTCGCGAGCGCGCCCGATCCGGCCTCGGCCGAAGAGGCGGTCGACTATGCGCTCCTCGAACACCCTGCGCCGCGCCGTGTCCTGCTCATCGGCGGCGGCGTCAACGGCAGCGTGGCCGAGGCTCTGAAACATCCAACCGTCGAGAGCGTCGATTATGTGGAACTCGACCCGGCCCTTATCGGTCTGGCGGAACAGTATTTCCCTGCCCAGACCGCGGCATTTCGTTGCGATTCGCGCGTGCATCTGCATTTTTTGGACGGCCGGCGCTTCCTCTCCGAATCCAGAGAAAAATTCGATGTCATCATCGTCGATTTGCCCGATCCGCAGACCGCGCAACTGAATCGCTTCTACACGCTTGAGTTCTTCCGCCTGGCGCGAGCGCATCTTGCGCCCGGAGGACTCGTCGGCGTGGAACTGCGCTCGTCAGAAGAGATCATCAGCCCTGATCTTGCCGCGTTCCTGCGCTCTATCCGCGCTACGCTCAGCCGGGTCTTTTCCTACCAGGCGACAATTCCCGGCGAGATCATTCATTTCTTCGGCGCCGTCGAGCCTGGCGTACTGACGCAGGATCCGCGGGTGCTGGTGGCGCGGCTGCGCGAGCGCCATCTTCACACGCAGTACGTCAGTGAGTACATCCTTCCGTTCCGCATGACGCCAGACCGCATGGAGCAGGTGGAGACTGCTCTCGCGCCACGCGTCACAACACCCGTGAACCGCGATTTTATGCCTGTTGCCTACGCTTTCGACGTGATTATCTGGAGCGAGCAGTTCAAATCGAGCGATGCCGCCTGGTTTGATACATGGTTTCGTTTGGCCCACCGCGTTTCCTTCGGCAAGGTTGCCGGCGGATTGGGTCTGACGCTCCTGATCGCTGTTGCCCTGTTCGCGCTTCTTCCCTGCCGCGAGCGCCGTGAGCGCGCCGCCGCCGGATTCTGTGTTGCCGCGACCGGATTCACGCTCATGGCGCTGCAGATCTTTCTTCTCCTCGGTTTTCAGGCTGTTTACGGCTACGTCTACACCGAACTCGCCATCCTCATCGGACTCTTTATGGCGGGCATGGCACTGGGCAGCTGGCTGGGGATGCGACGCCACGGGGCGAGCGGCGGGTGGACACTTACAGCCACACAGTTCTTGATCGCGGTTGCCGGTCCAGCGCTGCTGCTCGCCGTGAGCGGAATCGGAGACGTTTCTTCGCATGCCGCCGCGTGGCTCGCTGTACAGATCGTCTTTCCCGCGCTTGCCGCGCTTGCCGGAGGGCTCGGCGGCTTCCAGTTTGTCACTGCGGCGGGAATCTTCCTCGGCGGCAGCAGCGCAAGCGCGCGCCTCGGCCTGCTCTATGCCATGGATCTTCTTGGAGGATGCGCCGGAGCGCTCGCCTTGAGCACGTTGCTAATTCCCATCTTCGGCTTCTGGCGCACGGCGTGGCTGGCGGCGGCGATCAATGCGGCGGCTGTGCTGCTGGCAATGTGTGTGTCTTTGGGATGGGGCTCCTCGATCGACGCCGATAGAAGTGTCCAGAGCAGTTGAATCTCGATGTTTCAATCTATTCCCTGCTTTTCTCGTGAAAGACCACCGCCGTGAACTTGAAGATGTCGGTATCTTCATCCTCCCAGCAGTTCGTGTTCATGCCGGCCTTGCGGCAGGTCTGCTCCAGAAACGTCTCCCGGTCCCAGTGCTGCTCGACGGGAACCTGCGGCAGCAGCAGGCCCTCGTACTGGCCGTTCTTCATCATCAGTCCGTCGCGGCCCACCTCGATCTGGCTCACGTCGGTGACGCGGCGCAGCGGCGAGAGCACGGAGATCTCATAGGCAAGATTCGGCAACTCCGTGACGGCTACCGGCGCAAAGCGCGGATCACGCAGCGCGGCCAGGGTCGCCGTGTCCCGCACCGCCAGATAGAGCGGCTTCGTCGGCGAGGTGTAGCCGATGCAGCCACGCAGTTGTTTGTTTTCGGTGAGCGTCGTGAAGGCGCCGTACTCACGGTTGAGCGTTTCATCGGCGGGCGGCTCGGGCGCGTAGGGCTCGTTGTGCTCGATCATGTACTCGACCGATTTGCGGGCCAGCGCGAGCAGCTCGGCCTTTTGCTGATCGGTCAGCGTGAACGGCGTTTCCGCTGCATCCGAGTGCGCGGACTTTACAAACACATCGGCACTGTAGCCCACCACGCGCGACTTGTCTCCCGTGGTGTCGCCGGAGTTGGCATACCGCAGCACCTCGGCCTTGTTGGCGCCCCGCCGCTCGGCGTAGATCATGGCCGCCACAATCGGCCCTCCGCCGCACGCCTCCCAGATTCCCGGCTCGCCCTGGCCGCGCCACTGGAAGTTGCGTGACATGCTGAAGTAGTCGTACTCCGCGAGCGCGTGCAGGGTTTTGTGGTCGATTGACTCCGCTTCCGCGTAAGGATGATAGTGCGAAAGGTCGGAACTGGCCAGCACCAGCGTGTCAGAGTCCTCGCGCAGCAGCTTGGCCAGAGCCACGCCCAGCGCGCGGCTGGCCTCATAGCTCTGATCTCCCATCACGACCGGCACCAGTTCGAAGTGGCCCAGAATCGTTTGCAGCCACGGCAATTGCACCTCGACAGAGTGCTCGGGAGCAGCGGCCGTCGCCTGGTGGCCCTTGTCCGAGAGCTGCATGGTCGGACTCATCTTCGCCAGCCGCCGTGCGAACTCCCTGTCCACGGGAACCTGGCCGAGCGGTGTTGTATACGCATCGCCGTCGTAGACCGACGTGAAGTCGAAGCCCACATAATGCGAGGGCGCAATCAGCACGACGCGCGAATACTTGTGGCCCGCCTTTGCCTGGCGCTCAATCGCCGCGTAAGTCCACGCAGCCACCGGGCCCGAGTAGGGATAGCCGGCGTGCGGAGCCACCGCGGCAAGGATCGTGCCGTCGATGGGCGGCGGCGAGGCCTTCGCCAGCATGTCGTCAATCATCTTTGACAGCTCCTGCGGATCGGACGGATAGAACGCGCCGGCGACCGCCGCCGGTCTCACCTTTTGCCCGCCTGAGCCTTCCGCGGCCCGCACGTGCAGGATGGGAACGCTGAGCGCGAATGCGATACATTGCACCATCAACCAGGCCATTCTTCTGCTCCTTTGCATCTTCATCGTTCCAACCTCATGGGGCGCGCATTAGACGCGCCAGATACCGGGGATGCGGTGATGACAGTACGGGCAGGTCGAGTCCTTGCGGATCAGCATCCGGCTGGCCGTGAATCCCACGCGCTCCACCAACATCTTGCCGCATTGCGGGCAATAGGTGTTTTGCGCGGGGTGGCCGGGCACGTTGCCGATATAGACGTAGTGCAGCCCCTCGGCCATGGCGATCTGACGCGCCCGCTCCAGCGTCGGAACCGGCGTGATGGGCAGATTCTTGAGCAGATACTCGGGATGAAACTGCGTAAAGTGGAGCGGCACGTCGGCGCCGAGGTTCGCCTTGATCCAGGCGGACAAGCCGCGGAATTCCGTGTCGCTGTCATTGAGCGTGGGCACAACCAGGTAGACAACCTCGGTCCACTTGCCCATCTTGCGCAGCGTCGTCAGGGAATCGAGCACCGGCTTCAGTTGCCCCGTCACAACCTTTGCATAGAAGGATTCGGTGAAAGCCTTCAGGTCGATCTTCACCGCATCCATCTTGCCGTATGCCTCGACCAGCGAGTCATGCTGCATGTAGCCGTTTGAGACCACTACGCTGCGCACGCCCTGCGCGTGCCCGGCGTCGGCCGTGTCCATCAGGTATTCGCTGAAGACCACCGGCTCGCTGTAGGTGTAAGCGATGGTCGGGCAGCCGTACAACCGCGCTACCTCCGCCACCTGATGCGGCGGGAGATATTGCGCGGGAATCTCCTCGGGCCGCGACTGCGAAATATCCCAGTTTTGGCAGAATTTGCAGTTTACGTTGCACCCGGCGGTGGCGATCGAGAAAGCCATGGTGCCCGGGAGATAGTGGAACAGCGGCTTTTTCTCGATGGGATCGATGTGCGCCGCGCACACTCGCGAGTGAACCAGCGTGTAATACGTGCCCCCGCGATTCTCGCGCACGCCGCAGTAGCCGCGCTCCTTGTCGCCTACGATGCACTCGCGCGGGCAGAGCTTGCACTTGATCTTGCGGTTGTCGAGCTTCTGGTAGAACTTCGCCTCATAGGTGAATTGCGCATCGTTCTGCGACTGCGCCTCCGCCGCTGCGGCCGGGGCGGGCGCGGAGAATTCCCCCATGCCCAGCGCCGTCCCCGAGGCCAGGGCGCACTTCAGAAACGAGCGCCGGTCGAAGGCGTGGCCGGCAATGCTTTCCGCTGCAATCCATCCGTTGTTCATCTTCTGTCTCCGTGGCCTTGTTTAGACCTCGATGACCGCGATATGCGCGGGATCCGCGTGGCCGAGGACGTGTTCGCCGTCGGCCGCCGTGGTAATGTAGCGTGGCGCGCGCTTCTCCGCGGCGAGCGACTTCAACCCCATCTCCGCGCGCTTGCGCTCGATGATCTGCCATCCCGTGTAATCATGCGCCACGGCGTCCCCGGCCACCAGCAGTCCATTGTACTTCCAACTGAACTCCGGTTTGAACCCCGGTCCGCCCTCGTACATCGCCGTGGTCGCGTCGCAAATCACCAGCTTCATGCGCGCGCGGATCTCAGGCAGCATGTTCACGTCGGCGATATACGGGTCGCATCCGTTGGGATGGTACTTGTTGGGATTGTGAATTGCGCCGTACATGTTCTTGAGCGCGAGGGTAACTCCCGCGCCGTCGTGGTCCTTGAGCACCGGCATGTTGATGAGCACATTCGACGAGCGCGTCAGAATCCTCGACAGCCGGCTGCCCACGCTGCCCCATGTGGAGAGATCGTCCTCGTAGCCTACCCGGTCGGTGCCGTAGCATTGCACGCGATTGCCGCCAACGGCAATGGAAAAGCCCGCGCGGTGCATCTCTTCGGTGTCGCGGTCCCAGACGGTAATGTCGCGCGCCGCCACGCCCGCCTGCTGCAATCGCTCGCAGGCTGCGGCGACCAGCTCGACATTGGTCGCGATGCCGCGCCCGCCGAGGGTGTTTACCTTCAGGCTCACTGTATCGCCGGGGCCGGCGATACGCCGCCACGCGGCCATGCTGTTCTCGCGCGATGCCGGAAGGCCGAAGAATGCCAGCAGGGCGCGGTCAAGAAGAGCCTGAAGACGCCCCGGATCGATCGCCGCGCCTGGTCCGCGCAGTTGTGTGTCGCGAGCCACCACCACGCGCGACTTCGCGGCAGACGCGCGCCCCTGACCCGCTGCGTGCATGCCGCCTGTTCCCATGGCCACTGCGCCAGCCAGGCTCCGCGCCAGAAAATTTCGCCGGCTGCAATTGCGCAGGTCCGTCATGGGCAAACTCCAGCGGGAGTCAATTGGCTGCCCGGATCGAATCCGAAAGAGAGAGCGCGCTTCGACGGGCCGCATCAAAGCGGCTCAGCGATGGAATTCAGCTCCGAGGTCGATCCGCGGCGGCCATGAACACTCCACCATCTTCCATGGCTAACACAGCCCGGCGGAACTTTCAGTGATCGTAAACACCTTACGCTGTCCACCCTTCCGCCGCGGGATTCCTGGCTGGCCTGCCCGATTGCGCACTCTGGATGCAGGGAAGGCCGAGATCGGAGGGCCTACCCGGCGGGAGAACGGCATGAAGGCAAGCGCGATCGAATTTCGCCTGCGGATGTGGATCCAAATCGTCATTCTCATCCTCGGTTTCTGGGCGCCGTGGATTGGGCCGCTCGACCTCGGCCGGCGCTACGCAACTTTGGCCTGGCTGGCGCTCCAGTTGAGCCGCTCCGGGCTGGCCGGCTTCAGTGCGGCCACGGCGGTCGTGATTGTCTTCGGCGTCTCGCTCGTCGTACGGGCGCTGATGCCGAGCGAAGCAGACATCGCTGCATGAACGAATCGGGTTCTGTTTGTAGTGGTGGGTATGGTGCGAAAGCAGGACGAAGCATTGCGATAACCGAACAACAGCGACCGGAAAAAATTGAGCTTGATCGACCGCATTCCGCCCAAGCAAAAGGGGAGAAGCCCGCAGGCTCCTCCCCTCTCGTCCGAAACCAGAAACTTCTACTTCCTCGGGGGCGCGATGGTGTCCTTGGCGGACTTGGCCACGCGGAACTTCACCACGGTCTTGGCCTTGATCTTGATGGCCTGGCCGGTCTGGGGGTTGCGGCCCATGCGGGCTTTACGATCTGCTTTCACCAGGCGGCCGATGCCGGGGATCACGAAGACGCCATTCTTCTTGGTCTCCTTGATCGCCGTTTCAGCCAGCAGATCGAGGAAGGCCACAGCCTGCTTGTTGGTCAGTTCCAGTTTCTCGGCCATGTGCCGAGTCAATGCTGCCTTGGTCATTCCAGTTGCCATCGATAGTTCTCCTTTGTGGGCGATCCCTTCGGGCCGCCGGTGTGGTGGGCTTCCGCCTGCTGTCTGCAACCCGCATGGAGGGAGGTCAGTCGGAACTTTAGGTGCGCGGAACCCCTGTATTCATGCGGCTACGAAGAACCCTGCCGATGGTTACAATGCGGCTTCGGGGGGGACAAAGTCAATCAAAAAATACGTGTTTTCCACAGTTTTCTTGGGTTTTTGTGGGGAAAGCGCCGCTTTTGGCTGATTTTAGGCCATGATGACCCGCTGAAGCCTGTATTTGGCCCGGAAATTACGGCCTGCGCCGGCACGAATTTGCCGCATTTTGGCAGGGGCTGGTACAGCGGAAGTCCAGCCTCGCCGCACGCAATTCAGTCCCATCCCGATCCTCACAGCTCCACTTGGCGCCGACTTGAACGCAGCCCGAAGAGCACGCGCTTCTTCGGCAAGAGTGCCGTGGCAAGCGGAGTATTGAGCGCATCGACGACGGGCGCGGCCACCTTGAAGTAGCGGATCAGTACATCGGCAAGATCTTTCCTGAGCGCGGTCTGCGCAGGCAGTGTTGCGGCCAGTCCCCACTGGCGACAGCGGATCAGATCCATCCCGGGATGCTCCGCGGGGAAGCCCTTGGGCGGACGCGTCAGCGCGTTGCCTTCAAACTCGTCGTAAAGCTTGCGCACGCGCGCGCCGTGGAGGAGTTTGCGAAACTCCTCATGGTGATCGAGCAGCCAGTAACGAATGGCCGTGAGCTGATCCCTCTCCGGCATGTAGGAGCCTGCGGCCACAATCACTTCCTTGGGGCTGACGTGAAAGTAGTAGCCCGCGCCGGAGGTCTTCTCAAATCCTGTGTGTCCCCACCATGCGGCGACGTGCGTTTTGTAGGGCCGCTTGTCGGCGCTGAAGCGCGTGTCGCGATAGATGCGGAAGACGGACTTTTCAGCCGGGCGCACGTGGTTCGGCGCAAAGTCCACCATGGCGTCGGTCACTTTGCGTACGATGGCCAGCAAGGGCTCGCGCAGTGCAAGCTCAAACTGCGTCTTGCGCGTCTGAAACCACACACGATCGTTGTGGCGCGCCAGGTTGCGTAAGAAGGTGAGAGCTTCGGGACCGAAGTAGGGAAGAGCGGATGCGGGCGCGGATTTCAGGGAGCGGGGCATGACGCAGATAGTCTATCGAATCGTCTTGAGTACGCTGCGGTGGCGGCAATCGACGCCTCGCCCCCCAGCACGAGCCCAAAGAAGCGAATCTCTGTTTTTCTCACTTCAGCAGCGCGTTGCGCAGATTCTCGGCGTCGGCCTGCTGGCCGGCCGGGAGGCGAACCACAAGCCCGCTACGCACTGGATTCTGGATCAGGGCGACCTCGCAGATCTGGTCGGCAACGACTACAGCAATTCTGTGGCCCAGGTACTTCTCCGTAAAGGCGTGCATCAGGTCGCCGCCCATCTTGTTCAGATGAATCTCGACCGCGGGGCCCATCTCGTCGGTGACGATCTTTACTGAATCCACACCCCACTGCTTGACGTTGTTCGCGTGCGTTAGCGACCTATCGGGCGTGTCGGCCGCCAGCAGGAATAACTGGCCGTTGCTGGTCCGCGTTACGTACGCGCTTTGAGCGCCTGCCGCGGGGTTGCCGATGACTTCCTTCTCCACGCCCTTGGCGACGGGCAGCCACTTCCAGCCGCTGGGAGCGCTACCGCTCGCGATGAACGAACTCATATCCTGTTGCTGGAAGACATCGGCATCCGGTGCGGCGCCCGTAGGCTGCGCGGTTCCCTCGGTTGCGGAGGCGCTTGCGTCAGGAGTTGAGCTGGCAGACGATGCCGCACCTTTGTCCTGCGCGGTATCGGCGTCCGCACTGGCGCCGGTTGGCGCCGCCGCGCCATAGATCGCAACTAGGTGAATCTCCATGTTGCGGCCTGCGCGTCCGGGGGGAGCATACTGCCGATACAGCCATCCTCCTCCCCACGCCGCCGCGCCCAAAACACAGAGGGCAACCACAATTTTGATTGCAAATTTCATGGATTTTCCTGCCTATTCCGGCTGTGATGTATTGCAAACAACAGGATAACAAGGCGATTCAGCTCCCATCATGGCCGCTGAGATCCGCCAACTCTGCCAGCGCTTCCGATTCTATCGAATCACCTTCAATGCCTCGCGGAACAGACCGTCGAAGTCCGCGGCCAAGGCCTTCTCTTTGGCGACGGCCTGCTCGATGGCCTTTTCGGCGGCGGATCGCTGGTAGCCGAGATTGACGAGCGCCGAGAGCACATCCTCCACGGCCGGCCCATGCGCGGCCTGTGCCGTCGGCGCCACGGCAAAGTCGTCGAGCTTGTCTTTCAGTTCAACGACGAGCCGCTCGGCAAGCTTTTTGCCCACGCCCGGAATGCGCGTCAACTGCGCGTGATCCTGCGCGCGGATGGCCTGTACCGTACGCTCGGGCGACAGACCGCTCAGCATTTTGATGGCGAGCTTCGGCCCCACGCCGCCCACCGTGATGAGCCTCTCGAAGAGCCGCTTTTCTTCGCGGTCGAGAAAGCCGAAGAGCGCGATCTGGTCGTCGGAGACCTGGGTATGAATGTGCAGCGCCGTCTCCTGGCCTACCGAAGGCAGCGCCGTGAAAGCGGGTACGGAGATGGCAACGTCGTAGCCGACCCCGGCGGCCTCGACGATGACTTGGCCGGGCTGTTTGTAGATAAGTTTGCCGCGCAAGTGAGCGATCATTGCTGCTTATTGTAAAATCCCGGTCCGCTTTGCCGCGCGTTCCATGGTTTTCGACCGCATGGCCGCGCCGCGGCGGTGAACCTGCTTGAGCCGGGAGATGGTCACCCAAAACAGCAAACATGCTGCTGGTGGCCTTCCGTCCGGTGGCGCGTCCAATGATGGGGCAGGAAAGCATACCGTTCTCCAGATTGGCCGTTCGGCGCCCTCGGCGGATACAATGGTCTGGTCTACATCGATGAATTCCGGCGCGCTGCCGCAGGGCGATACGCCGTCTTTCTGGAAGAGTTGGAGCAGGTGCACGTGATAGATAAAGACCGCCGCGGCTTGCGGCCTCATTGGATTGTGGTAGTCGGCGTGGGGTTGGCGCTGCTCCCGGCGGCGTGCGCTTTTGGGCAGGCCACAACGGCCACCACATTGTCGGTACAGTCGAGCACGCAAGCCTGCTCTACGTCGGGACTTACTACGACTTTGACCACGTTGACGATCGCTGTCACCAGTCCCGGCGGCGTGCCTTCAGGCACGGTGAATATTGAGGATGCGACCAGTCCGACGGCTACTCCTGCGCAGATCGCAAGTGGAACGCTCGACGGGACCGGCCATGCGACGGTTTCTCTTTACCTCGCCAACGGCTCGCATACGCTTGAGGCGGTCTATGCCGGCGACGCGACCTACGCGCAGTCCACCTCCTCGACTGCGCCGGTTCAGATCAGTTCGCAGTGCGACAGCACCTTTGCGGTTTCCGTCTCCAACATTACGCCGGCCTCTTCATCGGCGATGGCTCTCAAGATCGGTCAGTCCGGAACGGCCACCGTCACGGTGACGCCGTCCCAGCTGTACGTTGCGTCCTTGAAAACAACGGGGGCTCCTGGATTCATCACTGTTTCCTGCTCAGGACTGCCAAGCCTCGCCACCTGCACCTTTACGCCGGAAAACCTGGCGATTTTGCCCGGGGAGGATGCCGGCGTCGTCAGCTCGATGCTTGTTCAGACACAGGCGCAGGTGTCAGGCCTCACCCAGCCGCTCCAACGCGGGCACAGGAGCAGCCCGGTTGTATGGGCCATCCTGTTGCCCGGTATGCTGGGCCTGGGGGGCATCGCATGGGGAGCGCGCCGTCGCCGCTGGTTGCAGCGGCTGTCTCTGCTGGCGCTGGTCGCTCTGGTCACCACTCTGGGAACCACCGGATGCAATCCGCTCTACTACTACTACGCCAACGGTCCTGAACATCCTCCCGCGACGCCTACGGGCACCTTCACCGTGACGATAGCCGGGCAGTCGACAAACGGGGTTACCGCCATCACGAACACCACCACGATGTTGTTGACGGTACAGTAAAGACAATCGACTGCCAGCATGAATCGCAGGCACGCTCTTCCCACCGCGGTTTATGAACGGGTGGAGCGCTTGCCGGCAGCGGTGTTGCTGGAAGGCGGTCAACAAGGCGTACGTCAGGACTGTGGAAGACCGTGGACCCGCCTCTTCACAGATCCCTTACGTGTGTTCACCGCGTGGCAGACGGCCGAAATTCCCGCGCTCTTTGCCGAGATTGAGCGCGCCGTAGCCGCGGGGTTGAGCGCCGCGGGGTTTTTCAGCTACGAATGCGGACTCTGCTTTGAGCCGAAAGCAGGGCTGTGCGCAAGCCGCAAGGGACAACCGCTAGCCTGGTTTGGCATCTACGAGCGAAGCTACGTCTTCGACCATACGCGGGGAGTCTTTGACGATCAACCGCCGGAGCTGGAGCGGTTTCTCCGCAATCTTAAGACGATCAACGAAGAAGCGGCGTCTGCGCCGCATCTGGCCGCCGATCGCCCTCAGCGAAGGCGAATATGCGCTTCGCGTTGCCACTATTCATGAGCTGATCCGCGCCGGGGACGTCTACCAGTTGAATTTTACGGCGCCCTTCCGCGTCGAGACGCCGGGCAGTGCGGCGGCGCTTTATGCGCGTCTGCGCGCGCGTCAGCCGGTCAGCGGCGGCGCGCGCATCTCCTCGATCTCACCGATCAGATCCAGCACCTGCCGGCGCTTGCGCTCGCTCACATCGAGAAAGCGAATGCCCACCGTGTTGCGGTTGTGGATGGCCTGAATCACCCCGCCCAGCCGGAAGGGCAGACCCTGCAAGTGGAATTCTGTCTCCACGCGCGTGTAAATACCCACCGGGAAGCGCTCCTCGGTACAGATGCGGCAACCGCTCAGGCTCAGATCGGCGATGCGTCCCCGTAGTGCCGATCCAACCTTGACAAGCAAGATTGTGGCAAAGCTATCCACCTCGTGCCGAAGCTGTCCGCGGCGGTCGGAGTGTCCGGAGCAGGGAAGCGTTCGTGGCTCCATTGCCGTCCGCGGCTCCGGCTCTGGGACCGGGAGATGCGCGACAGATGGATTGGCTTTGAGCGCAGTCGTCGATTCGACGGGCTTGACCGCCTTTATCTCCAGGAGCCTGGGTACGGCGGCGCGAGAGATCGTCGCCGGAGCAGGAGGCTCGATCTCTGGAGACTGCCTCCCGCCGGCTTTGTCCGACGCCGGCGCGGATGTGGCTAACTCGTCAATCACTTCGGCCAAATCCGCCTTGCGTCGCAGGTTGACGTTCTCAAAGTGGATACCCACAAGGTTCCGGCCGTCCGTCCAGCGCACAACGCCGCTGAAGCGAAACGTAAACCCCCTCACTTTGAAACAGACCTCCACATGCTGACCGGGATTGCCGGTGAACTGCTCATGGGTGCGTAGGCGACAGCCTTCCAGGCTCAGCTCGACGATCCGCGCCTTCACGGGCAGCCCGCGATTCACCTGCACCAGCAAAGACTCTTCGTCGACAGAGTAACGCGGATGTGCGCGCCGTTCTTCGTGCCGGCTCGCAAACTCCGCTCCGTCTTCGATCCCGCCCATGGTCTGCTCCGGAGCTCGGGCCGGTGAACGCTCCGGCAGAGGGAACGGCTCGACCTCCGCCGCTGCCTATCGCGCCATGCCGCTGCCTATCGCACCATGCCGCTGCCCACCGCACCTGGCCGCTGCCTATCGCGCCCGCCGCTGCCTATCGCGCCCGCCGCTGCCCACCGCTCCTGGCCGCCGGTCGCCGTTCAGTGTTTGCCGGCCAGCTCCCAGGGCCGCGCGGGCGTCGGCGGCGTATCTTCACGGCCCCTCAGCCGGTCGTAGCGATAAACATCGCTGGTTGTACCCAGAGACTCGTTATATAGATCGACGACGCCCGCCAATTGCTTTAACTCTTCGCTGAACGCATGGATCGCGTGCAATTGGCCGGTCGTGGCGGGGAGTTCGTATTGGGCGGTTTTTATAAATTTCTGAAAGCCCCGGTCGAGGAGCCGCGCCACCTCGCCCTTGATCATCATTCCGGGGCGCAATGCGAAAGCAGCCGCACTTTCCTCGCCCTTCGGCGTCGCCGCAAGCACGGCTCCCACGCCGTGCTTGCTCACCAGGACGCCTCCGGCAACCCCTGCGTATTGCGTTACTTCAAAGCCATTCGCGCGCAGCAATTCCAGCGTTTGATCGAATGAAGGAGAGCCGGATTTTCGTCTCATGAGGAGGCTCCAATTCGTGAAGATGAATCGAGAAAATCGAGCTTTTCTCTACCTCCAATCTCGCACACCCGCCCAGCACGCGCAATCTTCCACCGTTCCCCCACAGCTGCCGCGCACGACAAGATGGAAAGCATCTTCGTTGCCGCGATGCGGTCAAGATGCTGAAGGACGCGCATGAGAAGGCTGAAACCAGCGCAATAGCCAGCCACGGGGAATTCTTGCGATCGGCTCCGCCGCGCAGAGCCGATCGCCTTTTGCTTCCGCCGCGTAACAGATCATGGCTCTCCATCATGACGCATAATGGAGGGATGCACGCCCATTCCGCTTTACCTAAATTTATCTGTCTTATCGGACTGGCTGTCGCGCTGCCTTGTCTAGCACAATCGGTCTCGCCGGTCACGGATGCGACCATGCTTTTCCACGATCCAGCCTTTGGCGTCAGTTTCAGTTTTCCCACCGGCTGGAGCTTTTCGCGGATTCGTCCCGGCGCCGATGCTAACGGCCTGGATCTTTCCATCGCTTACATTGACGACCGCTCCGTCCTGACCGGTCTGCGCGGCCTGGTCACCAATGAGACACTCCGCGGCATCCACTCCTGGCCCAAAACCGTCTTCAGCAGCGTTGAGTTCGGCTACGATGCGCGCCACGTTGCTTCGGCCGCAGCCTGCCACGAGCTAGTCCGCAATATCTGGAAGCAGGAATCCGATCCGGTCACGATCAACGGCATTCCCTACTGGCATGGCGCCGCAGACGGCGCCGGCGTAAGCACGGAAGTGGAAGAAGACATCTACGCCACGTACGTGGCGGCGTCACAATCCTGCGTGCGCTTTGACCTTGCCGTCGCCACCTCGCACGTGCCCGGCAGGAGATATCCTCGCGAGCTGACCACACGCGAAAAGGCGCTGATCCATACGAGTCTCAGCAACATTCTGAACTCCGTCAAGATCACGACGCCGTCCCGGTAAACCGGATGTTGGATCCTGGATCGGCGCCCTTGGAGATCTTTGCTTCCGTTGGCCGCGGGCGCGGCTTGAACCGCCTGAGCTGAAGCCGCGGCGCGCCGGATGTTTGCGGACCGATGGAGAGGCCTACATCGCCTCGGCCTGTTTGCCCGTCTCTTCCATCTTGCCGAAGATCATCTTGCCGCTGGCGGTTTGCAGCACGCTGGTCACGGAGATCTGCACCGAACGGCCGATCAGCTTGCGTGCGTGGTCCACGACCACCATCGTGCCGTCGTCCAAATAACCGACGCCCTGGTTGTACTCCTTGCCTTCCTTCAGGATCGTTACGTTCATGCGCTCGCCGGGCAGAACCACCGGTTTGAGGGCATTGGCCAGGTCGTTGATGTTGAGTACTTCCACGTGGTGCAGGTGGGCGACCTTGTTCAGGTTGAAGTCGTTGGTCACCACCTTGGCCTCCCACTTTTTGGCCAACTCCAGCAGCTTCAGGTCCACCTCGCGAATCGACGGGAAATCGTTCGGCACAATCTGCACCTGGATCTTGTCGTTCGACTGCATGCGCTGCAGCATGTCGAGGCCGCGCCGTCCGCGCTGGCGCTTGGAGCTGTCAGTTGAGTCGGCAACCACCTGCAGCTCGCGCAGCACAAACTCGGGAACCACCAGGGCGCCGTCGACAAAGCCCGCCTCGGCGATGTCGGCGATGCGGCCGTCGATGATGACGCTTGTATCCAGCACTTTGACGTTGCGGTGGGGCTGCTTGTCGCCGGAGAAGACCATTCCGAGGGCGGCCGGATTCAGCAAATCACCCTTGCTCGCCCCCACCAGCAGGCCGACGTAGGTCATCAGCAGCAGCACAAAGATCTGCAAGACTGCCGAGTCGGAGCTGGGGATCGGCGCCGTGCGCAGCACCAGGCAGAAAAGCGCCGCGCCGATAATGCCCAGCACACTACCAGCCACCGCTCCGATCAGCCGCCGTAACGTGAGAGCGCGCACACGCAGCTCAAAAACGATCACGGCGCCAGCCGCAGCCGCTCCGATCACCGCGCTCACCCATCCCTGCTGAATACCGAACGGACGGAGAAAATAACAGACAGTGGCGATCAGAATGACAAAAAGAAGACGCAAAACAGCCAGGTCCATTTGGGCCTACTTTCAACCGGAGGCAGATCTTCACCGCCAGTCTTGGGGCGTGACGCGAGTATGCGCATTGCACCGCGCGGTCGTCAAGTGTGCGCCCGCGACTGGAGCATGTGGACACGATCTCGGATCGTGGCCCAGATCTCGCCGTTGAAGCCTGGGAGCCACACTTTCGCCGCAATCGATGCCCGCTGATTCGTGCCACTATGACGCGGCCGCCAGTTCAGTCATGTGCGTGACGCGTTGCGCTCCCTTGCGTGGGCCGCGTTTGCGCGCGCTCATCACCTTGATCCTTTCCAGCAGTTCCTGCGTCGAGCAGTTTTTCCGGACAATCAGGGCATCAGCCGCGTGAATGTCGCCGTGTGTGGCTTGTGCATCGCCCAGAAGCATCATAGGCACATGGCCTCTGAGGCGTTTCAGCCGCTCCACCAGCTGTCCTCCGCTCATGTGCGGCATTGTGGTGTCGGACAGCACCAGATCGATCTGAGGCTCGGCGGCAAAGATGGCCATGGCTTCCTGACCGTTTGTGGCCGCCAGCACACGATAGCCGTTGGTCGCCAGCATGAACTTCAGCACGGAGAGCTCTTGTTCGTTGTCGTCTACACAGAGAATGACTTTCTTGGGGCGCATGGTGTGGGGATTCTCTCCTTACAGCAAATTTCAGGGTCCGTTCAAAGCAACACAACTCCCGCACCGCTCTGGCTGCGGGTTGGCATTGCCGCCGGTTGGACCGATAGCCGCAAACAAGCCGGCCGAATCGCTTTGGATCGTGCTTCGAGGGTCGCCGCATGAACAGCACCGAACGGGTCCATTCACGCGTGCTTACGACAACCTGTCTGCAATCCTCTGCGAGCCAACGCTCTTTCGCGATTGAATGCTCAATGTTGTAGCGCGCACTGGAAGTTCATATTTACGCGCCATGGAAATGTCTTCAATGAATCGAAAGAGTACGGGCCGCGGTGATCTATGGGAAGAGGGAAAGAGAGGCGAAAATTCTGATGTAAATGCACCTGTAACAAGTGGAAAACCGATAGAGCCAACACTCAACGGAACTTGCAATGATGAATTTCTGTTGAAAGCATGTGCATCGCGGCAGGAAAAGCCGTCCATTAGCCACAAGAACGGTGCGATCGCCGGAGCGCACTTCCCGGACCCTCGCGGAATTCTTTTTGTAGAAAAATTTTCAAGACCGCCAGGACACGAGAAAAAGCGGAGCTGTTGGCGTTAACCGGGTGAGCGGAGGC
>JABEBX010024311.1_pt1 | contig 20816 bp, 34 predicted proteins | sample 7245971 | NCBI WGS metagenome assembly JABEBX01 (sample SAMN14506365, study PRJNA622280) | hot springs metagenome | biome: hot spring [ENVO:00000051]|acidic hot spring [ENVO:00002120]; feature: spring [ENVO:00000027]|sediment [ENVO:00002007]; material: sediment environment [ENVO:01001048]... | reverse complement strand
ATAGAATTAACGGGAAGCAGGAGGAATATTTGAAAAACTATCAGGGTCGCTGGATCATGTGCCTGCATTTCCGAAAAGTTAAGGATGCACAGCTGCCTAAAGCAATAAAAATAATTGTTGTAAAATTAAAAATCGTGGAAATGTGTATTTAAAATAAAAATATTTTTAGATAATTTATTCTTTTGCATTTTCCGATTGTTCTGGCGCTTTTACAGGTATTTTCTTTGACGCATTACGTAGTTTGCCAAGTGTGTTATTTTCAAACATTGATGTGATGTCCTCCACTGATTTTCCCTTTGTTACGGGCATTATAAAGTAGAATATTGTTACTGCTATCAATGATAACACTCCGAATATTGCCATGGAATATCCTATTTTTATTGTTGAATCCATAACCGGGAATATTTCTATTATAGCAAAATTTGAAATCCAGTCAACAACAGCTATTAAAGATGCGTACCTTCCCCTGAAATTGGTTGGAAAATATTCGCCCTGTATAATCCAGCCTGTTCCTCCAACTCCAAAAGCAAAGAAGACAATAAATCCTGCGAAACCTATTAAAAGGCCTATACTTATATGTAATAAATACAGTACTGTCCCAAGAAAATCAAAAAATGCCATGCCACTGTATCCTAAAAGTGCCAGTGATCTTCTTCCAAATGAATCTATTAACTTGAATCCTATGTATGTTGCTGCAACATTTACTGCTGCCAGGATTGATGACGCTTCAACTGCGAATATTATTCCACCAACAGTAGAGCTTGAAGAAGATATCAGATGGAGTGAACCTATTATAACTGGACCATAATAGAATGGTATGTTTATTCCTGTTATCTGCTGAAACATCATAAACAAAGCAACGATCAAAAATGCCCTTTTCACTCCGGATGTCATGCCCTTCGTTTCCTTAGACTTTAAATAATCGTGTGTTTCCTTAAGTTCCTGTTCTGTTGTATCTATGCCAAATCTCTTTATTGCAGCTATGGCCTTGTCAAACTTCTCGTGCAGTATTAACCATCTTGGTGATTCAGGCATGTATATCCTGAATCCCAGGCCAATAAGAGCAGGTACGGCTGCCAGAATCAAAAGAATTCTCCAGTCAAGGGTGAACGCCAGTCCAGGTGCAAGAGCGAAGGTAAGTATTCCGACCAGATATGCAGTCAATATACCAACAGTTAAAACCCATTGCTGCATTATTGCAAGCTTACCTCTCTTTTCTTTCGGAGCGTATTCCGCTATGTATGAAGTTGCAATTGCAGAATCTGCCCCTACTGCTATTCCTATCAGTGTTCTTGAAATCAATAGCATTGCAAGGTCGATTGTTAAACCCGATAATATTGCGCCTAAGGCATATATTATTGCATCTGCTATTAATAGATATTTCCTTCCATATTTATCGGAAAGGAGTGCTGCTATTAACGCGCCTGCAGCTGCACCTAAAGAAGCTCCGGCAACGAGATACCCCTCTATAAATCCCTTTATGGCGGGGTAAACGTGTTCAAGTACCGGCAATGCACTGCCTATATTTGTAGTGTCATAACCAAATAAAAAACCTCCAAGTGTGGCCAGAATTGTTACCGACCAATAGAAAGCCGTAGTATTTTTCGAATCCAGCTTGCTTAAAAGTTTGTCGCTTACTTCCATGGGCTTTAATCGTTACATGGTATATACAATTAATCGTTGGCCGGCCTGATTAGCACGAGCCTGAGTATCATTGGCAGGATTCTTTCCCGGAGATCAATTCCCGAATTATACTGTTCCTTGAACATCCTTTATGAAATTCTGTTTTTCTCAGCTTTGTTGTATAGTGTATGGAATTTAACGTGTGATATATCTCCGCAACTCTTTTAGTCCGGGTATCAGATACCTTCCTGAATATCATCGATGGCCTGAGGAATAGTTTGGCCCGCTCGTTTGTCATATTGATATAAATATCGATAACTAATTTGAAAGGCCATGCTTTTTTTCTTTTGAGAAGGTTGCCAAAGAATTTTCTGCGTTTCAAATTGTAATCGGAATCGGTTAGGAATACAAACCTGTAATGCAGATCATCTATACCATTCACTGTTCCGTTACCATTTAATGATTTTGTCCCCTCGTTTATCTATTGAGGGGCATCTATATTTTGAATCTTTCCTCTTTATGGAACTCTTCAAGATCCATGCATAGCATATTATAGGTTGACCGCTCTGCTGCGAATTTTGCATTTTTTAGCGAAGTTTTCGAAAGCTGAATGCCTGTCGTGTATATTTGTTCTATTACGATCAATGTCCTGATCTTCCTGTGTTTCTTCGAGATTTTAATCATGCAATTAATATAATGCATTAGTTATATAATGGTCTTTCGGTTCAAAATATTATATTCACATACATTCCATGCACATTATACGATCAGTTACGAATTATGAATAATGTTAAATATTGTATAGCTATTCATTTTTGAAGTATATGCCTAAGACAGTAACAAACATTAAACCGATGGATATTTTAAAGAGTTCAATTACAAAAAATGTCCTTATAGATGTTAAGGGTAACAGGGAATATTCGGGCATTCTTGAGGGATATGATGTTTATATGAATATTGTACTCCAGAATGCGAGTGAAATAATAAACAAGGAAAATAGGGGGGTTTACGATAGAATACTTGTACGTGGGGACAATGTCATATTTGTTTCTCCTTCAAAAGGTGATGTGAATGAGTAATGGAACAGCTGTAATGGGTAAAATAAACAATAAAAAGGTTCATATTACATGCAGAAGATGCGGCAGGCATACATATAATGTAAAAGCCAAGAGGTGCTCACACTGTGGATTTCCAGCCTCAAGAATCAGATCTTATAGATGGGCAAAAGCCAAGTGAGGACTGCGCGGTAGTTGGGTTCAAGGGGAACTCCTCCGCATACTTTTCTATCCTCCTAGCTTTGCGTGCGCTCCAGCACAGGGGCCAGGAAAGCGCCGGCATGGCCATTTTTAATGGCGAAAAAATTGTTTTGAAGAAAGGGCTTGGGCTTGTTACAGAAGTTTTTGATCCAAAACAGAAGGAACTTGATGGAACAACAGGCATCGGACATACAAGGTATTCAACTGCCGGCTCAAAGAATGCCGGAAATGCAGGTCCTTTCCTTCTCAATTCTTCCGTAGGGTTCGCATCAATATCGCATAATGGAGAGATAGTTAATGCAGATACATTAAGGGAAGAAATGAAGAGCCAGGGGATAACGTTTCAGACAAATTCCGATACAGAGGTTATGCTGGCTGAACTTGTGCGGGAAATATCAAAGTACGGCTTCAAAGGCGGCTTTGAAATGTCCATGAAAAAATTGAGGGGTGGATACGCCTGCGCTTTTTCCATAAATGACCGGCTATTCGCGATGCGTGATCCGAATGGAATACGCCCGCTGGTTATAGGGCGTAACCGGGACGGAATGATAATAGCATCTGAAACATGCGCTATAGATGTTCTTGAAGGCGAAGTCATAAGAGACGTGGAACCTGGTGAAATTTTAGAAATAAAGGACAACAAAATCGAAACTGTAACAAAAATGCAGGCGGCAAATACTGCACATTGCATGTTCGAATATGTTTATTTTTCAAGGCCAGACAGCATTCTGGACAGCATAAATGTTTATGGTGCAAGAGTCAAGATGGGCATGGTTCTTGCAAAGGAGCATCCTGCTGATGCTGATATGGTGATTCCTGTGCCTGATTCCGGAAGATCCCAGGCAATAGGGTTTTCCATGCAGTCAGGCGTATCATATGCAGAAGGACTGATCAAAAACAGGTACTCGGAAAGAACTTTTATAATGCCGGATCAGACTGAAAGAAAAAAGGCCATCCGCCTGAAACTGAATCCAATTCGATCCGTTATAGAGAATAAGAGAATTGTACTTGTTGACGATAGCATAGTGCGTGGTAACACCATGAAATACATCGTATCATTGATGAAAAAGTACGGAGCCCGGGAAGTACATGTACGCATAGGATCTCCACACATAATTGCTCCCTGCTATTTTGGAGTCGATATGAAAACAAAGGATCAGTTCATCGCCAGGGGAAAGACGGATGAAGAGTTAAATACCGAAATAGGTTCTGATTCTATGGCCTTCCTTTCCATTGATGGCCTTAAGCAGGCAATAGACATGCCGGGAAACAGCCTGTGCATAGGTTGCCTTACAGGGACTTACCCCGTGGATGTAAGCAAATACATCATACCGGACATCACTTCTTTCTAGATTGTATTGCTTCGTCTATAATTTTTTTGAATTTTTGTGTGTCTATCGTTGATGAAAAATAATCCGCCCTTATTGCTATGGCTGCCTTGTTTGCTATCATTCTTGCGATCTTTCCCCGCATGGATGGCCTTAGCGATGCAAGCCCGGGATATTTGAAGATAACTCCATATTTTGGCGGTTTCTTTCCTTTTTCTATGTGGAGAAAAAGTGCTTTTTCTGCGCCAAGTAGCTGTATTGAACTTGATGGGTATGAAACAAGCCTCTTCATGCTTTTTGCCTTTACCAGTAGCTCGGTTGAGAGCTTATCCCCAATAATTGACGCTGTATTTGGCATCAGTTTATGAACGCGGTTTTCGATTTCATCTTCAAGTTTATCCCTGAATTCGCAGAGGGATATCCCCTCCGCAAATACATCATGGATCATGCCTGAATCTGAATAAGACCTGAAAAATATGCACGGATCGGTATTCCTGTTCAGATCATAGAGGAGGGCGAATACCTTAATTTTTTCATAGTATGTGTTTATCGTCTCATCAAGTGATTCGCGGAATGCGGCCAGTTTAATGATCACCTGATCTTCTGTAAATTCCTCTTTTATTCTCGTTTTTCCGTACGCTATTAGCATTTCCCTTAGATCGGGTATTTTCCCGTCCCCTGAAATTTCCGGCGTATTTCCTTGTCTCATTTCGTTGAAAATTTCTATGTAATTCGTGTCCAGGTTCTGAAATAGTTTTTTCCCTTTTCCGTACCACATTAGCTTCTCCATTCTGATCACCAACGATGATTCTATCGAAATCCACCACTTTTGAGATAATATTACTGGAATCGCACATGGCCTTCCCGGTTCCGAGAACCTCGTTATCCTCTGAAAGGACGCAGACACGATCTCCCTTTATGAACGATCCAACAATGGCTTTAACGCCTCCGGCATAAAGATCCGAACCGTGCGATATATTTCTTATTGAGCTTTTTTTGGCGATAATTTTTGGGTAATCACGGAAAAGATATGAAATATCAAGAATGAAGGATCTGAGTATTCTGTCATTTCCATTTTTTGCTATTTCAACTGCTGCAGTCAGATCCTGCAGTGTTATGGCTTTGTCCTCTCCGAAAGGGCCTGTGAGAGTCCTGCGGAGATCCACCATCTGGGCACCGACTCCAGCGACATACCCCATATCAGTGCATAGAGTTCTGATATAAGTTCCGGATTCGCACCTGACTTTGAAAAGCACCAGGCGATCCTTCTTTTCAATGAACTGGATATCATATATTTCCCTGATCCTTATATCCCTTACAACCGCCGATCTTACTGGCGGGAGCTGGTAAATTTTTCCGGTAAAAATCCGGAACACTTCCCTGACTTTTTCCTCGTCTATATCGGCATAAAAGCGCATTACACATACGTATTCTTTTGGACTTTCATGCGCAACTTCTATGAGTTTTGCAGCCCTTCCAACTGCTATTACAAGTAAGCCGGTAACATTTGGATCCAGGGTCCCAACATGCCCGACCTTGTCGGTGCCCAAAAGCTGCTTGACCCAGTAATCCACCTGATGGCTTGTAGGCCCCTGTGGCTTATCCAGTACTATGAAACCGTCCGTAATCATATATCATGCCTGCAATTTCTTCGGGATTAAGAAACTCTGTGTTTATTACAATATCATATATGGATTTATCATCCATGTCAAAGCCATAAAGGTCTATGTATCTCTTTCTTTCGGAATTTTCACGCTTATCCACAAGATAGGCGGATTCTTTGATACCGATATTTTCCCTGTTTGAAAACCTGAGAATCCTCGTGTAGTAAGTTGCGTATAAGTAAACCTTAATGGCCTTAATTGAGTTGTATTTGCATATCCATCCTGATAGTCTTGATTCTACAATTATATTGTCATTGTTTTCAAGAAATTCCTCTTCTGTTCGATCAGTTTCGTAATCCATTTCAGGATGATCTTCTGCATACAGGTTGAATTCTTCTATGCTCATTCCTTTCTTCTTTGCAGTTTCCCTGAAAAATTCACCACCGGAATACACACGGCATCCGGCGATCCTTGAAAGTTGAGCGCTCACCGTGGATTTTCCGGAACCTATAGGACCGCTGACAGCATATCTCATGAAATGTGCTCTCTTTCGATTTTCTTAAGCCTGAAGCTGAAGTCGACGTATTTCATTATCATGGTTATGAAATAGGAAACGACCATTTCAGTTAGGAAATACGTGAAGATCCAGTAAGGCATGACCCAGAAGTGAGCGGTTGAAATATTGATATTATAATCCCATGGAAAAGCAATGTAATTGTACGGCAGTTTTCCGACAAACACGAAAAGCCAGGCATAAAACAGTATTGTGAGAACGCTTATAACCAGGAGCGGCTTCATTGTATTCATTGAGAGCTGGTACTGGTCCATTGACATCTGCATCCTCATGCTGTTGAGTTTGTTTATCTTTTTCATGTCATGGTTCCTGTAGGCTTCCCGGATCACACCATTGAACGCTTTCATAGTGTTCTGCATCTTACCCATTTTAACCCAGTCAGTGAAGAAATACCTGGGTATTGAAAGGATAACACCGATTATTACCCCGGTGATTATTATGGTAAGTATCGGGTATTTGTAGTCAAAACCAAATGAGGGGAGAAATGCAAGATTCAGAAAGCCGCCAACAGTGTTTCTTGACGTTGGCGTTATAATGATGAACAGGCTTCCCAGCATTATGAACATGTAAACCATCTGGAAAGTCATCATCTTCTTCATGGCTTCCTGCTGCTCTTTTGATTGCACCGTTCTGTTTTCAGTCATTGGACAACACCTTCACTATGCGTTCTGCAGCATCTTCCGGCTTTCCTTCCTCGTTTTTCACGAAGAAAACTGTGGCACCGGTGAATATCGAGTAAGCTGCAGAAAAGTATCTGTTCATCCGCTGGTGTTCATCTATGTCGCCCTCGGATTCCTCGTCCCTTTTTCTCGTCGGATCGTTGTCGCGCCTTTTCCTTATTATAACCGGGCTGGCTTCAACTATCACAAATATGGATGCTTTCAGTTCTCTCAGCACCCACTCAGGTAGGCCGGGAAGATATCCTTTCGGCGTCTTTATAGACATATGCGTGTCGATCAGTATATTGTCCATGGCACCGATCTTCCTTGCTGCCAGCCTCTGGAGATCAACCTGCGTTTCCGGCGAAAGTTTTCGCATCTCATCCCTATCTGAAGCAAGTTTTCTGTCCTTCGCAATTTCAAACATTACCGTCCCGTAATTGATTATAGCGTATCCAGAACGTTTAGATACTATATCAAGCACCGTAGTCTTACCCACACCCGCAACTCCAGTTATCACTGACCTCATTTAACCACCTACAAAGAACTGCCTGATCACAGGATGCATTTCCATCAACTGTTCACGGCCCATTGCCTCATAGAACTGTATTATTATCCCTACAGCAAGAAGCAGACCCGTCCCGCTTGTCTCTCCCACTGTGCCGATCAGGTTTGCACTTGCAGCAAGCAAACCTACGACAGCACCACTGAATATGGTTATAGCCGGGATATATTTTTTCAGAACGCGCTCCATAACCCTGGGATCCCTTCTGAATCCGGGTATCTGCATTCCGCTTGACTGTATCTGCTTTGCTACTGCCGAAGCTCCCATATTCGTCGTTTCAATCCAGAATATTGCAAATATCACGCTAAAGCCGACCATGAAACCGACAAACGCTATTATGTGTATGGCTTCCTCAATTGGGGTATGTCCCAGAAGTACGGTTTGGTAAGCCGCTGGTTGGAGTATCGGGAACAGCCATTCCGAAAGGCCGTTTGGCGAGAACAGGTAATACGCTAAACCTCCGGTCGGCGTAGTTGCCGAAATGCCCAACGCAGTTGCTGCAGCGGCCGTCGGATATGCCCCAAGGAGTGGATTGTGCCCTAAAAGCGGTACTTTGCTAAGTACCGGACTACTCCAGAACAACAGTGTCCACATGGAAACATTGGCTAGCAAAGCTGTTGCCAGTATCACAGGTATATTGGATGCATAGAGAAGCTGTAGCGGATAACGCCCCCTGGCCCCACGCACCCTTTCGTGAGAAATAGGCAGCTCAATCTTGCTGCTCTGGAAGTAGGCAACGAGGAAGAATATTAGAAGTGTTCCGAGAACCGCTATCATAGGGTTCGGAGGCGCAAAGAGTATCTGGACTATTCCGTTTGAAAGCAGATAACTGGAAGAGGAGTGCGCAATTATGTAGAACAGTTTAGGAAACGCTCCGGCTGGAGGGTTGGTAAGCGAATATGCAAGCGTATTCTGAAGTGCTATCCAGTTAAATGCGCCTATGAAAAGCTGCTCCGAAACATCTGCTGCAATGAAGAGGGATATACCGGATCCTATACCGTACTTTGAAACAACCTCATCCAGAAGGAACACAAGGTACGACCCAAAGAACAGCTGCAGGATTATAATTGTCTGGGAAAGAAACATACCATATCCCGGCAGCACTGAATTAATAGAAGCAACGAAACCCGCATCCGGAACAAGGTAACCGAATGCCTGGGGTATCGCTTCAACGAATATCATTATAATTACAAGAAGCTTCTGGACACCCTGATATATGGCCTTATCCTCGGAGTTTTGAAGATCAAGGTTAAATATCTTGGCACCAACAAACAATTGCATTACTATACTTGCGGTAACTATAGGCCCTATTCCCAGATCCATCAAGGATCCGGATGCGCCTGCAAATATTTCCCTGAACGATGCAAAAACATCTATAGTGGACGCTCTGTTCAGACCATAAACGTATATGTTTGTCAGCGCGAAGTAAAGAAGTATTGTTATGGACGTCCATAACATTTTATATTTAAATTCAACGTGGCCTTTGGCTTTTTTAACGGCAGGCAGTTTCCCAGTGAGGGTTTCAAGACCGTAGAGCTTGCTTTTCTTTGGACCCTTATAACTCATCACCAGATACGCAATATAAAAAAGTGGAGCTATAATCAGTGATGCTATTGTTAACTTGATGGCACCTAGATGATCAAAGTACCAGAAAGCTGCGACCACGATCGCGAAAACCACGATCAGCGGGAATGCTACGGATTTATTCCTCTCTATTGCTGCCATTTTCTATCTTAGCACCTATAGTTGAAAGCTTATTTATTGCTTTTTCGGTTGCCTTATCGATAATAATTGTTGCCTTGACATTAAATTTTCCGCTTCCGAGGAGCTTATCGTAGCCTGCCCTCTTAAGATCTATTACGACTGATCCGCCTTCTTCCGTAATAAAACCGTCATTCCTGAGGTTATCGAATATATTTGTTATATCCCCCAGATTTATAGGTACGTCCGGCTTTGAAACGTGGTGACTTGTGAAACCGTGCACACCGAAATGGAGTGGATCATTTTTTATCAGCCATACCCATTTATGCTTTCCAAGGCCTGCATTTCCGTTACCGCCTTTCTTTCCTTTGCCTCTTCCGGCCTTCATGCCGCGGCCGTAGTGGCCTCCCCTTAATTTTTTAGTTCTCGTGTTCACCATTCAAATCACTTCCAGGTATAATCATTCTCCTTATAAGGGAATTAATGGCCTTGCCACGGTAACCAGATGATCCCTTCGCGTTATACGATATCTTGATTGCCTCGTATCCCTTATATGGCGGGTTCAGCCTTATTACCGGAACAACGTCCTTGACATCCTTGAATTTAAGTTTTCCATCCATGAGTGCTTGCGCCATTTCCTTATAGCTTGAAAAACCAGTTTTTTCTTTAAGCTCTTCCTCTGTAAGCCTCTTTCTTCCTCTAAAAAGGCATCTATTTTTTAAAAGAACTTCGAGAGTATCGGTATCTATTTCTCCCCATGTAACGTAGTCTTTGACCTTCTGAAGCATGCCTCTGATGACGTCGTTATCGTCGACAAGAACAAGATGATTTATCCTGTTCAGCCTGAGAAGCTCTGCTGTCTTGTTTATGCCTACCTTTACTCCCGTGTCTCCTCTAATACGAATTATTGCTAGCATTTATAACACTTCCTGAATATATCGGGGTTGACAATATTATGCTCGGATTTATCCTAACCTTGGATGTTTCCCTTAGCGCATTATAAACCGCGAGAGCATAGTTGACCGTTGTTTTTGTATGCCCTGCAGCAAATCCCCATGCATCTTCAATTCCACCCATTCTCAATATCGTCTTGGCAACATTTCCTACGGCTAACCCTACTCCCCTTGGGGCCGGCTTGAGAGTTATCTCCACGGATCCTGATTTTCCTGTAACCAGGAATGGGAGCGTGTGTGCCCTTCCGCATCCGCATTCCCACGAACCACAGCCCCTCTTTATCTCAATTATTTTAAGTTTGGCCTGTATCAGTGCCTTTCTTATGGCCGGTGATGCCTCCTTTGATCTTCCTATGCCAATTCCGACGTAGCCGTCCTCATTACCGACAACCACTGTTATCGAGTACGTCATTCTACGACCAGAATCAGTCATTCTTTGAGCTCTCTTAATGTTAATAACTTCATCCTTTATGTTTGGAATCAGAAAATCAACAATTTGGTATTCCTTTAAAGGAAGTTTCGTTTTTAGGGCTTCTGACATCGTTTTTATCTGCCCGGAAGCAACAAGTCGCCCCAGCTCGGTTTTTGGAACCCATTCATCACTCATGCTTTTTCCTCCACTTTCTTGAATTTCTTTAAAGTATCTTTTAGTTTAATCGGATTTTTAAGATGTTTCCCCTCAAGCCGATCATTTGAAGGAAATATATCTTCGCCATGATTTATATCCATCCCGGAATCTACAATCCCTTTCAGGCATGCAGCTATTCTTCCGCCAGGAATGAAGTCGAATCTGCCGGTATCGAGCACCAAATAGTCAATGTCTTTGTTATGTGCTTCAATTCCGGTCGCGTATCCGACTAGATAACATATCTGCATGTTGTTTCCTCTTGCCTTTATCCCGTATTTTTCCAGGGATTTATCGGTAACTGTTAATAAAACGTGATCGCCATTCTCTCCATATTCTATTATCTGCCCTATCACACCTTTGTTAGTAACTCTTACAACGAATCTTTTCTCGCCGGACTTGAGAAGTTTGAGCCTCTTTGAATAATCGGTCAATCCGTTTTTCTTTCTTTTAAATACCATTTCACTCACCCATCAATCCGGCCGACTTTATATGTGAAACAAGCTGCGATCGTGATCTTATGTTTCCACTTTTTATAAGCCTGTAATACTTCCTGTAGGCTTCATCATTTATCTTACCGCTTTCCTTCAGTTCCCTGAGTTCAGATCTCAACGCCCTTATAGTCTTTACCCATCTGCTCTTCCTGGGGAACCTTGCGTTTCTTGTTCCTCTTAAAGATCCCGGGCCTCTCCTTCTATTCTTTGAAATCTGTTTTATCCGTGATTTAAGCCTTCCGTTTGATATCCCTTTTTTTTGCTTTATTTTTATTATACCCTGATCCATCAGGGCAGCGATATCAGACCTGGTTGCCGCATCCGCTACTTTATCAATATTGTTTGTATCTATGTATACCCTTGAAATGCCAACTTTCCTGGTATCTGAAACTATTCTTTTTACGCTCTGTGTTTTCATCAGACATCATCCCTAATTTAGAAGCTTAATATTAAGCTCTTCCGCTTTTTTTGAAATATCTTCTCTTTTCTTCTTCCCAACTGAAGAAGCTATTCTTGCTGCCTGCCTCTTCGGATCTATTTTTTCCAGATCGCCGACGTTGTGTACCAGCACTTCGTAATAGCCGGAAGGATGCATGCCTCTTACAGCAGCTGGGGACCTGTATCCAGCATCCACAACAGGCGGCCTTATCTTCAGGTGCTCTCTCTGCTTTGAATGCTTTCCTCTGGGTTTTCTCCAGGCATCTCCAAGTTTTTTGTATCTAAACCATTCCTGCCTGTGAAATTCGACTCTCTTCCTGGATTCTTCATTTTTTATCTTCAATAGCCTTCTTTCTTCCTGATCAAGATTCTGATTCATTGCTCTCCACCTTCGGATATAAGATAAATGCCATCCTGGAATACCCTGTCATCAAAGCCTTTAATCTTTGTTGACCTTTCTATGTTGGCGACAGTTTCTGCGACGTCTTTTTTGGATATGCCTGAAACGGTAACGCGATCTGCCTTTACGGCGACACTGGTTTCGCCTATTATCTTTGCCACCCTTGCTGATCGTTCACCGAAGAAATTCTCTATTACAACATTTTTTCCCTTTACCGAAACCCTCATAGGGAAATGCGAATAGTCTATCTTCATCTCGTACTCGAAACCCTTTGTAATGCCATTTATCATATTTTTCAATTCTGAAGCCCATGTGCCTATTATGCCCCGCTCCCTTGAATTGCTTTTACTCTGGCTTATAACTGCCTTGTTATCGCTGACATCTATTCTCACATAGTTATCAGCAAATTTTTTTTCTATTTTTTTATCCTTGTATGTGAATGCAATTGTATTCCCATCCACCTTCACCTTCACATCCTTCGGGATTTCTACAGACACAGCCTCATTCCATTTTATCATATTCATTCACCTCAGTAAACGTAAGCAAGCAGTTTACCGCCAACACCGCTTTTTCTGGCTTCTACGTTGCTCATAACTCCTTTAGTGGTTGTAAGTATAAGTATGCCGAAGTCTTCTGCCGGAAGATATCTCGATTCGTAATCTTCCATGCTGTCCATTCTAACAGGAAATCTTGGTTTTATAACACCGCAGTTGTTTATTGTCGTGCTCAGTATTATTTTAAATTTCCCGCCACGGCTTTCGTCTATGACTTCGAAACTTTTTATGTAGTTGTAGTCTTGCATTACTTTCAGCACCTTCCCAATCAGCTTAGCCGCAGGTTCCGTTATTATTTCGCGCTGGCCAAGTTTTGATGCGTTTTTTATCGTATTTATAACATCATTTAAAGTATCATTTTTCGTAAATATCACCTCAGCTATACTTTTCAAAGCCAAGCTGCTTGGCTGTTTCCCTGAAGCACTGCCTGCACATATGGAGCCCGTATTTTCTTACCAGGCCTCTCTTCCTTCCGCATCTCACGCACCCGTCAATATGCCCATACTTCTTTTTTGGTTGTAATTTAACCTGAGACATACATATCACCTCACGATAGTAACATTGAAGTTCTTCTGAAGAAAATCGATTGTTTCTTCCTTCTTTACCATTATTTTATTTGGAACGTTTGATCTTTTGATCCTTCTCCTCGAAATCCTGTATCCTCCGCGCCTCTTCAGGACTATTGCAACATCCATGCCAAATATCCCTATGTCCGGATCATATTTCATGCCTTTGAAATCGGTATAATCTGATATGCCGAAGTATGCGTTTCCAGCCTTATCAAATGAGTATTCCGGGATCTTGTAGTCCTTAACGAAGAGGGCTTTCTTAAGGAATTCTTCGGCATCTTTTCGCCTGAGAGTTACCTTAACTCCAATTGGAAGCCCCTTCCTGATGTTGAAATCCCTGACCGATTTCCTCGCAACTGTATTGGTAGGTTTGTGGCCCGTTAACATTTTTAGAACCTGTGAAGCTTTATTTAACCGATCACCGGCCTGCCCCACTCCGATATTAACCACAACTTTGTCGATTCCTATTTCTTCCATTTCGCTCATTTGGCCACCTCTTCCTGCTTCAAATTAAACGTGTAGCGCTGGTTTCCTATCACAAAAACATGCTCCTTTATGGTGCTGAAGCCCTCTTCGAAATGTACAAGATTTGATGAAGATGATGATTTAACCTCTATCTTGCTTATAGTTGCAACTGTGCCGACATGTGATCCTCCGGTTATAAAGGCCTTGCTTCCAGGCTGGAGCTTTATAACATTTTGGATATCTATTACTGGCATTTTTGATACAAGCACGTCTCCGACCTTGTAGTCCTTATTATCAGTTATCAGTATCCTCCCATCGTGAAAACCCAGCTGAATTTTATTTCCCGTTGCTATTGTTTTACTTTTGATTTTAAGTGGTTTTAGAACTGATCTTTCCGCAGCTTCAGGCATAATAACAAGAGCGCCCTGATCATTGTACAGGACACGGTAAAATTTGCCGCTGACTTCAAGCACATCCATGAATCCAATCGCAAACCGCCTGTCTTTTACAACTTTTCCATCAACTTTAACAAGGCCGTTCACAAGAATTCTTGTGCATTCCCTTTCCTTATCAGAAATCTTTAGATAATCCCTTATCGCACTGAGTACAGTTATAGACTGGTCCTTCCCGTATCTCCCGGCACTTGGCGTTGGGCCCCAGAAGAAAGTTTTTCTTGGGATCTTTACTACTCTGGGAACCATCAGTCTTTTTGTTTTATTAATCATAGATCATCATCCTCTTTCTCGTTTTCCTCTGGTTTCTCTTCCAGCTCAGGAATCTCTTCATCTTTACCTTCAGTTTCTTCCTTTTCTTCCACTGGTTCTTCTTTCTTTTCTTCAGGTGCCGGCTCAGGTATATCCGGTACTGCCATATGCTTTAGAGCTGCCAGACTCTTTATTTTTTCTATACGCTCGATTTTTGAAAGATCAAGATGCGTTATCTGAAGATTGGAAGGAGCAATACCGAATGCTTTTTGCTTTCCATCGGTTTTAGCTATAGTTATTCCTTCAATAATAACACGGTTTTCCTTATGGTCAACATCGGCCACCTTTCCTCCGCTCTTCTTGTTGCTTCCCGCAATAATGGTTACGACATCCCCCTTTACCAAGGGAAATGACCGTATACCATATTTTTTCCGCAATTCTTTGCTCAGTGATACATATATTTTAGTATTCAATCAAACCACCAGTTTAAACTATTATCGATGCAATTGCAGCGATTCTTGGCCATCTTTCGGCAGCTTCCCTTGCCACCGGCCCCTTGATTTCTGATCCCCTGACTTCTCCCTCAGGGGTGACCAGGACTGCGGCGTTGTCCTCGAATTCCACCATCGTACCGTCTGGCCTTCTGTATGGGCGTTTCTGCCTTATTACAATTGCATAAACAACCTTTGCCCGCATTTCGGGTGCACCCTTCTTTACGCTTGCTATGAACATGTCGCCTATTCCAGCGGCTGGCATTCTGTTTGCAACCCCGTGATATGCTTTGACATCTATAAGGCTGATCATCCTGGCACCTGTATTATCTGCACAGATTATATGAGCCCCCAGAGGCAGCCCCCTGATTTGCCTGCCTGCAATTCCTTTCATTGCTTCACCTTTTCAACTACTACAAATGAAATTGTCTTTGCAAGTTTCCTGCATTCTGCGAATTTGACAGTGTCTCCGATGCCCAGTTCTATGCAGTCCGGGACATGGACATGATATTTTTTAATCTTTGTAATCTTCCTTTCATATTTTGGCACATAATCCTGGTATTCTCTAGTTATCACGGCGCTTCTGGTCATGGAGGTTGATACTATTTTTCCTATAAGTATCTGCCCTCTTACCGAAAGATGACCGTGAAACGGGCATTTTTCATCAGAGCATTCCTTTTCAGGTGCCTTTACGTCAATTCCTATGTTTTTTGTTGTCATTCCTTTCAACTCCAAGCTTTTTCAATATACGCCTGTATTCCTTCAGCCTGTCTTCAGGCCTGAACATTATTAATGAACCGTCAATTATATTCTTCCCATCTATCACAAATTTCCGTTGATATTTTGGAATTTTTTTAATATATCCATTCACATCTATTATAATGGTATTCTTTGTTTCATCGGCAACACGGCCCTTGATCTTTTTCTCAGCCCTGTTAGGAGTTTCGTAAACCTCTATTTCACGTCCTATGAATTCATCAATGTATATCATGACTGCACTTCCGTTTTGAAACCCATATCCTCAAGATATTTTTTCACTTCCTGCCGGTGATCTCCCTGAAGTTCTATGATGCGGCCATCCTTAACGGTACCGCCGGATGCAACTTTCTTTTTCAGCTCCTTTGCGATCTTGTCCACATCTTCGGCTTTAGGGTCTATTCCTTCGATTACGGTAACGAATTTACCATACCTTCTTTTATCCACAACGATTTTAACGGTTTGTGATTCTCTGCCGAATCCTTCCCATGGCTGTAATTCCTTGGGCATTCCCGTAAAATTTTTGTCTTTCATTACTTTTTATCCTCCCTCTCTACTGTCAGTATTCTGGCTATCTGTCTTCTCACTGCTCTTATTTTTCCCGGGCTGGGCGATGAACCTCCCATAGAAACAAGAGCTCTCTCATGAAGCAGACTTTCCCTGAGTTTCCTCAGAGTTTCCTGCCTCTCTTCCCTGCTCATCTGACGTACCTGTTTTGCTTTCATCTCCATTTATTTCACCTCCTGATATTCCTTGTAAACTGAATACATCCGGCAACCTGTAATTTGGATTCAATACTTTTACGGTAATACCGAGTATCCCTACCTTTAATTTGGCCGTAGAGAAACCGATGAGCATTCCCTTGCTGCCTGGTTCCCCTGAATATTTAACATTTCCGTATATGAATTTCTGGTATCTTGCTCTCTCGCCGGAAATTTTTCCGGATATCCTTATATATACACCTTTGGCGCCAGCGTCGATAGTTCTTTTAAGCGTTGTATTTCCAGCCTTTCTGTAGGACCATCCCTTTTCGAGCGACATGGCTATCTTTTTGGATATGACTGTTGGATTGAGATCGGGATCCTTAACATCCTTGACTTCAATCTGTGGCGTTTCGATACCGTATTTTTTTTCAAGCGTGTCTGTTATTTCCTGAACCTTTGCACCCTTTCTTCCGATTACAAGGCCTGGCCTGTTTACGTACAGAGTAATGTTAGTACCAAAAGGCGTTCTCTTCATGGACATTTTTCCAAAACCGGCACTCTCCGTTTCTTTTGTAACGTATTCGTATACAAGCATCCTTTTGACAGCCTCGTTTATGAATTTTCTTTCCTTCATGATTCCACCTCTGATACTATTATCTCGACGTTTATGAGATCCTTGAAATTAGCACCGGCTCTTCCATATGCTTTTGGCGTAAATTTCTTAATCATGCGGCCCTTGTTTGCGGCGATATGCCTTATCACAAGGTTGTCTGCATCCATTGACTGAAATTCGGCGTTTCCTTCGACATTTTCAAGAAGTTTCATAAATGCTTTTGCTGCCTTAACGGGATATCTGCCTGGCCCCATACCTTTCCTATGCGAAACGGAATCCATATACCTGAAATATGGTATGGCATATGTCTTGGCCATGACTTTCTCAAGTATTTCCTTGGCATCACTTAATTTTTTGTTCCTGAGATGATGGGCAATATTAACCGCATCCTTAAGTGAAATATCTTCTTCAACTAGCCTTGCCTTGGCAATAGTTCCCTCAATCTGTATTGAATATCCTTTCATATGATCACTTCAGCGGCATAAACTTGGATGAACGTGTTGCACCAACACCTGGACCAGAATGCTTCACTTCTTTTCTTGTCATTATAAACTCACCGATATAATGGCCTATCATTTCAGGTTTAAGTTCGAACTTTTGGTAACTGTTGCCGTTGTACACTTCCACTATCTTTCCCACGTAATTCGGCAGTATGATAACATCTTTGACGTGGGTTTTTATGTCATCTTCGTCACTCATTAGTCGCTCTACAAGCTTCTTCTGGTCGTGATTCATCTCACGGCTGAGTGTACGTCTGGATCTTGCTGGAAGTATCTTTATGAGCTCGTCCATGCTCATTTTTTGAAGCTCCTCAAGCTCATATCCCTTGTAACTGAATTCCTTAGCCCTTCCAAGTACGATCTTTCTTGATTTTCTGGCCTTCCTTTTAATCGATTTGACCGATCCCTGCTTATTTACTACCATTTACCTTCCTCCTTTTTGGTGACAGCCTTCCAACCTTTCTGCCTGGTGGTGCGTTTCTGCCAACTGTGCTTGGCCTGCCAACGTGCTGATGGTTTCCTCCACCATGCGGGTGGTTTACCGCATTCATCGCAACACCTCTGACGCTGTAAGGTCTTTGAGCTTTGCTCTGCAGATAATGAACATGCGTTCCAGCTTTTAATATTGGTGAATCTTTTAGCCCACTGCCTGCCACAACTCCCAGCGTTGCCTTGCATCTGGGATCAAAGTCCCTCATTGAACCTGATGGGAGTTTAAGCGTAACCTTTGAGCTATGACTTACGATAAGTGCGAAGTTACCCGCGCTTCTACAGAATTTTCCACCATCCCCCGGATAGCTTTCTATGTTATAAACGACGGTTCCGTCCGGGATATTAGCTAGAACTGTGGTGTTACCCTTTTCCAAGCTGGATTCCGGACCTGCCTGTATTTCCTGGCCCACATGGGCCCCGAGAAAAGCAAGCTGATAACTTTTCCTGCCGGTGGTGTCCTGCACTTCCAGAAATGGAGAATTCCTTCCGGGAGCCTGAATGACATCAAGGATCTTGTATGCTCCCTCTGGAGGAGTACGTACTTCTGCCACATGGCGGTGGCTCGGGCTTCTGTATTCAAGTCCACCCTTTCCTCTTCTTCTTGGTATAATTCTCTTACCCATTATTTCACCTCAGAATACTCCTATCCTTTCTGCGATTTCTTCAGCAGAATATTCTTTGGAAAGCTTTACTAGCGCTTTCTTTCCCTTTTTGGTGATCATTATGTTTATGCCTTCTACTTTAACGGAAAACCTTTCTTCTACCTCTTTTTTTATCTCTTCCTTTTTCGCTTTCCTGTCCACTATAAGAGTCAGCTTATTCTCCTTTTCAGCAAGAAGAGCGCTCTTTTCAGTTGACAGAGGAGATATTATTATTTCCATTCAATCCACCTCAGTCATAGTTTGCAGTGCACTTTTAGTATATATTGTCAGGCGACCGCCATTTCCTCCTGGTGCAAGCTTTTTCAGGCTTAATGAGTCCGGAGATGCTGTATCAACTCCTGGAAGTGATTTAAATGCTGAAAGGTCATCTTTATTGATACTCACTATTAACACGCTCTTCGGCATTTTGTATCTTCTGCCTCTCATCTTTCCACGTCCAGCTCTTATGTGCTTTCCTTCCTTTGCCCTGAGTATGTCGTCATAGACACCAAGCGCTTTCATAAGGGAAACGGCATCTTTTGTCTTCTTGATGTTGCTTATGCTATCGTCAACGACTATTGGAAGCGTTATCTCTGAATTTACTTTGTGCCCTCTTTCCTGCACTGCCTTAACAGAAGCCGTGAGCGCAATTGCGGAAAATCTTGCTATCTTCCTTTCGTTCTCATTTATTTTAACGTACATATTTTTAGTTGACCTGGGAGAATGTGCACTTTTTCCACCAACAGCACTTGATATTCCAACAACTCTTGATCCCCCAGAAAGCCTGGGCATTCTTGAGATACCGAGACCAGGTTTGGTTGTATGTCCTACCCTGCGTTTTCCTGCCAGTGGAGAAGATCCATATTTCTGCCTCATCGAAAGCGTTATGGCTCTGTAGGCTCTTGATATTATATCTGGCCTAGCCTCAGTTTCAAAGACCTTTGGCAGATCTATGTCCCCGACTTTTTCTCCTGCATTTGAATAAACTGGTACTTTCGTTTTTAGTCACCCTGCTTTGATTCTAAAGATACATAATCTATCTTTATATTTTCTACATCTGCACTTTTCTGCCTAGCTGGATCCCTAAGCTTTATCATTCTTTTGGCTGCACCAGGTATCGAACCAAACAAAAGCACATAATCATTCCTTACAAAGCCGTAGTGCAGAAAACCGCCACGAACATTTATAGAATCAACTTCATCACTCTTTCCGTATTTCACTATGCGCACATTGCTGATTGTCCTCTGCTGGTACCCCATTTGACCTGCCTGTGGGACAGTATTTCTCACCCAGTCAGGATGCCATGGGCCAAGTGTTCCTATCATTCTTCTGTGTTTTCTGTTTTTTCTTGGAAGCAGTTTGATCCCGAACCTTTTAACATGACCCGTGAAGCCCTTTCCCTTTGTGACAGAGATTGTATCTACAAATGTACCTGGCTTCCCAAATTCCTCGAATGATATTGATTTTCCAAGCTTTGAAGCGGCGAATTCATATCTTTCCTTTTCATCGCTACCGCCACCGACTTTTATCTCAAAAATTTCAGGAGTTTTTGAAGGAATTCCTGATACTATTTCAGGTTTTGTACTTACAAGCAGACGAACTTCCTCATATGTCTGTGGGAGTTCTTTCTGCTTGAATTCGTTTATTTTCGGAATCCTTCTATAGATATTCTTATCGAGATTAGAGTCCCACTTTTCATATACCACCGCAAGATTCCCATAGTCATCGTAATCGTAGAGCCTTAGACCGCATACCTGAAGCGGTGGGACTTCTACCACTGTTACAGGAACTAATATGGGTTGGCCTGCAGTAACACTTGTTTTTCTATAATCGATCATTTCTATATGAGTCATTCCAACTTTATAGCCAGCAAATCCTTGTATTCTTACATTCCCAGCAATCTCGGGCCAAGACCTGATTCTCGCTACTGCACTCTTAGCTCGTACTCTAGGATAGTAAGCCATTGATCCTCTTCTCGAATGATGAGGCGTCGCCATTTAACATTCACCACCTTTACCGTTGCACGTTGCATTCAGCTCATAAATATATGCAGCTAAACGCGAAAGGGACGTAAACGTTGCCCTACCGTGTATGGTTTATAACAGAT
>JABEBX010016837.1_pt1 | contig 20923 bp, 15 predicted proteins | sample 7245971 | NCBI WGS metagenome assembly JABEBX01 (sample SAMN14506365, study PRJNA622280) | hot springs metagenome | biome: hot spring [ENVO:00000051]|acidic hot spring [ENVO:00002120]; feature: spring [ENVO:00000027]|sediment [ENVO:00002007]; material: sediment environment [ENVO:01001048]... | reverse complement strand
GCTCCCCTCAGCATCATCCCCACCGGCGCCGCCCACGGCGCAGCCACCGACAACGCCACCCACCACGGCTTTGCCACCAGCAATCCCGTCACGATGTTTGACACCCGCACCCTCCAGGTGATCAAGACCATCGACACCGGCGGCCACCCGGATGGCTACCTGGATGATCCTGCCCTTCACCGCGTCTACATCCTCTCCCACGCCGAACCCAACGTTAGCATCCTGGACGCCGCCTCCGGCAAGATCCTCGGTATCGTCAATCTCGGCGGCGAACCCGAGCAGTCGGTGCTCGACACTCATGGACACCTCTTCATCGACGTAGAGAATAAGGCCCGCATCGCCGTGGTCGATACCGCCTCGATGAAGCTGATCGGCAACTACGACATCTCTTCGGTTGGCGGCGGCTGCTCCGGGCTGGCCATTGACGCCGCCCACGGCATTCTCTTCGCCGCCTGCAATGCCAACCACAACATGGTCATCCTCCGCGCTTCGGACGGCCACATCCTCACCACCCTTCCCATCGGCGTCGGCTGCGACGGCGCCCTCTTCAACCCGGCCACCCAGGAGGCGTACAGCACCCAGCACGACGGCACCCTCACCATCATTAAGGAGTCCACCCCCACGCGCTTCTTCGTCGAACAGACCCTCAAAACAGAACTTGGCGCCCGCACCATCACCTTCGACCGCGTCACCGGCCACATCTTCACCGCAACCGCCGACTTCGGCCCCGCACCGGCTGCGCAGCCCGGCCACCGCGTCCGCCCTCCCATGATCCCTGGCACCTTCCGCCTCCTGATCATCGGCAAGTAGTCCTCGGCAAGGGAACCCGCCAAATTCTGCCAGGCGACGATTTCCGGAGTTCCGCCAAGCGTTTTCAGGAAAGCGCCCATTCCCTTCAGTGCGTGGCAATCCACCCACTGAAATTTTTCTCTACAATGGATCTCTCTCCAAAGCCAGCTTATCCGCTGGCGTGAGCAATCGCTGGCGTCTGAATCCATCTGGCGCCTGAATCCATAAGGAGATACCAGAAATGCATGTGAAGAACGAGACACGCCCGTCTTTTTGGATCGCACGGTTTGCCGTGATGGCCGGTTTTCTTCTCTGCAACGTTGCGGTTCAAGCCCAGACAGCCCAGCCGGGCAACCAGATGAGGAACCAAACGAGGAACCAGATGGGGAAAACGAGGAGTGAATCGCCGCTTGCGCTCATGCCTCTGCCCGCCTCCATCACGCGTCAGGATGGAGCCCTGCTGGTTACCCCGGCCTCCGGGGCTCCATCCTCTTTCACTCTCAGCTATGGCCAGACCCACGATGCGCGGCTGGAGAACGCCGTGAAACGAGCGGTAGCACAGCTTAGCTGGACATGCGGTGGAGATGTGTTGCGTTCCGTTGTCGATCACGCCTCCCTCCCCGGTTCTCCTGCGAATCCGTCGCTCATCCTCGATGTCGCTGGACCCGGAGAGACGATCCAATCGATCGACGAAGACGAGAGCTATCGGCTGGTCGTTACGCCGCAGGGAGCGACGCTGACGGCGGCGACGGATGTGGGCGCGATGCGCGGTCTGGCGACCATCCTGCAGTTGGCCACCAATGAAGATGGCGCCTGCGTTCTGCCCGCCGTCACCATCAGCGATACCCCACGCTTCCGCTGGCGCGGCTTTATGCTGGACGTGAGCCGCCACTTTGAGCCGGTGCCGATGATTGAGCGCACGCTCGATGGCATGGCCGCGGCCAAGCTCAACGTATTCCACTGGCATCTGAGCGACGATCAGGGATTCCGCGCCCAGAGCTTGCGCTTCCCGAACCTGACCGATCTGGCCTCCGATGGCCAGTTCTACACCCAGGAACAGATGCGCGCGGTAGTGGCCTATGCCCGGGCTCGCGGCATTCGCGTGGTGCCCGAGTTCGATATGCCGGGTCACAGCACCAGTTGGATCCTCGCCTACCCCAAGCTCAATCCCGAGGCGCGCATTACCCAACTGCCGCTGGTCTACGGAACGCCTACAGCGGTTCTCGACCCCACCAGCAAGTTCACCTATAAGTTCATCGATGCACTGGTGGAAGAGATGGGTGCGATCTTCCCGGACGAGTACTTTCACATCGGCGGCGATGAGGTGCAGGGCAAGGCGTGGACCTCCAACCCGCGCATTGCGGCGTTCATGCGGAAGAAGGGCTTTACGACCCCTGCCGAGCTGCAGGCTTACTTCAATCAGCGCGTGGATCTCATCCTCAGGAAACAGGGCAAGAAGATGATCGGCTGGGACGAGATTCTGAACCCGGCCTTGCCAAAGAATATTGTGATTCAAAGCTGGAGGGGGGTGGCATCCCTGGCCGAGGGAGCGCAGCAGGGATACCAGGGTATCTTGTCGGCGCCCTACTACCTGGATGGACAGAAGACCTCCGCGCAGATGTTTCTCGCCGATCCGATCCCCGCGGACACCACGCTCACCGCCGATCAGCAAAAGCTGATTCTGGGCGGCGAGGTCTGCATGTGGTCCGAGCAGTTGGACCAGACCACCGTGGATTCGCGTATATGGCCGCGATCGATGGCCGTTGCGGAGCGCTTCTGGTCGCCGCGGAGCGATCGCGATGTCTCCGACATGTACCGGCGGCTCCGCATCACCTCACTGAAGCTGGAGGATGTGGGACTGCAACACATCAGCGGACCGCAGAGGATGCGGCGGGGCCTGCTGCTGCGGCTCGATCCTCATGCGCTCGATCTTCTGGCCTCTGTTCTGGAGCCAGTAGACTTCGGCGAGCGGTATGATGCGCAGCGCACGAATGGGCTGACAACGCTTGATCGTTTGGTAGATTCGGTGGTGGCCGATCCGCCCTCGCGGCAGATCATTGCTGGCGATGTGGATGCGCTTGCGGGCAACGTGACCGTTCCGCCAGTCGCCGATCCGAAGCTGCGCATGGACCTGAGCGGCGATGTGCCGGAGGGACCGACCCCCTCCCCCGCTGTGGCGATGCATCGGCTGAGGATGCGATTCCTCTCCTGGCAGGCGGCTGAGCCGCGGTTGCTGGACGATGTTCAGCAGACGCCGCGGTTGAGCGACGCCAGGCCGCGGGTGGAGCAGTTGGGAGAGCTGTCCCAGGTTGGGCTCTCCGCGCTCTCGTACCTTGATACCCACACGCCGCCCCCTTCTGGATGGGAGGCGCAGGCGATGAGCGTGATCGATGCGGCGCAACAGCCCTCGGCGCTGGTGCGATTTACGTTCCTCTACTCGATGAGAAAGCTGGTGCTGGCCGCCGCTCAGATTCAACCCTGAGCGGGATCCCGTTGCGTTTGCCGTGGTCTTTGCTGGTCCCTCGCGCAGCGGAGGCAGCGCTTTCTCTGGTGCTGCCCCTGCGCGCCGATCCCCGATCCCCGCTTAGCTACGCCCGCTGCACTCCGCCGAGCGCCTTCAGCTTCGTCACCACATACTCCGTCCAGCGCGTAATCTCCTCCTCGGTCAGCGTCCGCTGGTTGGACTGGAACGTCACGCGCAGCAACAGGGAGTACGATCCCGCGGCGACAGTCTTGCCCTTCGCATCGCGGTAGATCTCCACCGGCCGCACGGCGCGCAGCTCGTCCATCGTCCTTCCGGCCAACGTTCCGGTAGCGTCCTCGGTATGCAGCGCCGCATCGATCGCCGACCACGTCACCGCATCTGGAAACACAAACGAAAGATCCCGCTCCACCGCCTGGAACCGCGACAACTCTTTGGCCACCGGCTGCCGCAGCACGGTGGAGAACAACCGCTGCGCATCCACCTCCGCAACCACACATGGCTGCCGCAGCTTCCGCGCCTGCAACTCCGTCGCGCTCAGCTCGCCAAAGACGGCAACCGGCTCAGCGCCAAGCAGGACCCGCGCGCCGCGCCCGGCGGCTATCCACACCGGAAGGGCATCGGCAGCGAAGGTGACCGCGCCCTCAAACCTCGCCAGCAGCGTCTCGATCGCTCCCTTTACCTCATAGAAGAGAGCGTCCTCCGGCCGGAACAGAGCGGCTGCCGCTCCCATTGCGTCCGCCGCGCCGGTCGCGCCCAGCGACAACCCCACCGCCTCCTGGACCGCGGCGATCTCCGCCTGAGGCGTGGCCGCTTCCCCGGAGCCGGGATCCCCGGCGGACGTTCTTCGCCCGCTGGGGTGAAAGACCGTTCCCAGCTCAAACAATCGCACCGAGCTACCATCGCGATGCAGGTTATGCGCCAGCATGGTCGCCATGCCCGGCGCCAGCGACGGTCGCAGCATACCCGCCTCCGCGCTCAGTGGATTGCCCAGCGCCACGCCGCCCCCGCCAAACAACACCGCCTCCTCGGCGGAGACGAAGGTGCTCGACACCGCCTCAGTAAACCCCAGCGCCCGCAGCCCGCTGCGAATGGCCTCCTCCTGGCGCGCATGCGGCAGCTCCCGCACCGTGCCCGCGAAGCTTGGCAGCGTATCGGCAAACCGGTTGTATCCGTAGACGCGCGCGACCTCTTCGATCAGGTCGATCTCGCGTTCCAGGTCCAGCCGCCAGCTTGGCAGCCGCACCTCATACTCGCCTCTTGCCTTCCGCGTCAGCACACACCCTAACGCGCTCAGATACCGCGCAACCAGCTCCTCTTCGAGGCCCGGACCGGCGGCGGTTGCACCCAGCAGCCGCCCCGCGTCACCAGGTTGCTGGCAATCGGGGCTGCGTTGAAGTCCGCACCGCGCTCAAAGCGGTGGCTCGCGTCCGTGTGCAACCCATGCCGCCGCGAGCTGGCGCGGATCGCCGCCGGATCGAACCACGCCGCCTCCACCAGGATGTTCTTCGTCTCCTCGGTCACGCGCGAGTTCCAGCCACCCATCACACCCGCCAGCCCCAGCGCGGCGACCTCATCGGCTACCACCAGGTCGTCGGCAACCAGCGTCTTCTCAGTTCCATCCAGCAGCGCCAGCCGCTCGCCCGCACGGGCGCGCCGCACCACAATGCCGCCCTGGATCTTGTCCAGATCGAAGACATGCGTCGGCTGCCCCATGGCCATCCAGGCAAAGTTCGTCACATCCACGGGCGCGGAGATGGGCTTCTGCCCCAGCGCCTGAAAGTACTCGGCGATCAACCCGGAACTCGGCCCCACCTTTACGCCGCGAATCACGCGCGCCGTAAACCGTCCGCACAGATCCGTGGCTTCAATGCGCACCGGAAACCCCGCACCCGGCCTGGTTTCCAGTACCGCCGCACCCAGCCCCTCGCTCAGCGGCTGCAACGCCACGTCGTAGATCGCGGCCGCCTCGCGCGCCACGCCATAGTGGTTCATGGCATCCACGCGGTTGGTCGTAATATCCATCTCATACAGACGCCCGCCGCAGGCCGCGTCGAACGCACCCTCAACGGCAATCCCACGCAGCGTAAGATCCTCGGCCAACTGCCGATCATCCACCGGAAGCTCCGGCAGGTACGAGCGCAGCCACTTGGTCAAAATATTCATATTCAGCGAGTCAGCGAGTCAGCAAGTCAGCAGGTCAGCTAACGTCCTTCCGCACCGGAATCCTCCAACTCCTTCAAAAATTCTGCTCCTACGCATGTAGCGGGTCAGCCAACGGGTATCCATCGTTGAAAATCTCTAAACTGCCACCAGCCGCTATCTGAATTGCTCCAGAAACCTCATGTCTCCCGAGTACAGCAGCCCGATATCGCTGATTCCGTACTTCATCATCGCGATCCGGTCGACGCCCATTCCAAACGCGAAACCGCTGATCCTGCGCGTGTCATAGAGCGGCTCGCGCCCCATCTCCACCCGCCGCCGGTTCACCGACTCGAAGACCGCCGGATCCACCATGCCGCAGCCCAGCAGCTCAATCCAGCCCGAGTGTTTGCACTTTCTGCATCCCTTGCCTGCGCAGAAGATGCAGGAGATCTGCACATCCGCGCTGGGCTCCGTAAACGGAAAGAAGCTGGGGAAGAACCGCGTCTTCACCCCCGAGCCGAAGAACGCCTTCATCGCATGATCCAGCGTCCCCTTCAGATCGCTGAAGGTAATATTCGTATCCACGCACAGGCCCTCGACCTGGTGAAAGACCGGCGAGTGCGTCGCGTCGGCCGCGTCGTTTCGGTGCACCTTGCCGGGAATCACCAGCCGCAGGGGCGGCGCCTGCTCCAGCATCGAACGAATCTGCACCGGCGAGGTATGCGTCCGCATCAGCAGCCGTTCCCGCGGCGGCTTCTGCTCCTGCCCTGCAATCACCAGCGTGTCCTGCGTATCCCGCGCCGGATGATTGGGGGGAAAGTTCAGCGCCTCGAAGTTGTAAAAATCCGTCTCCACCTCCGGCCCCAGCCCCACCGAGTAGCCCATCCGCTGAAACACGCTGACCATCTCCGCCATGGTCTTCACCAGCGGATGCTCCGCACCCATCCTCCGCGCCGCTCCCGGCAGCGTCACGTCAAGACGCTCCTTCTGCATCTCAGCTTCTCGGCAGGCTTCATAACCGCGCTTTGCCTCGCCTACAAAAGCCTCTTTCCCTTCATCGGGGAGTCTCTCGAAAGGAGGTTCCAGCTCCGACCTGGTTAACAAAATGTCGACCGTCCTCGGTGACGAGCATTACCGACTCTTCTTTGACCTGCGACTCGAGCTCGCCAAACGCTTCGTCAAGTGTCGCAGCGTCGTAGCTCTGCAACTTGGGTATGATGGGTTCATTCATTTTCTGTTCTGATCTGATCCATTACTTCGGAGTCTTTAGCTCTAGTTTACTCATACCCTGAGGAACCCTCAGCAGAAACTGGATCTTGCTGGGAGCGTCTCTTGCCTTGAAAGGGCGCGGCTTCAGCCGCGCCGCAGGACCAGACAAGGCAGCTGCGGCTTTAGCCGCTGAGGGAATGCTTGGCGCTGAACAGACGTTCCTTGAGTGCTAAAGATATTGCAGGAAAAGGCCTTGTTTCGGCTGAAATCCCCCAAATGCATTCCCTCAGGGGCTAAAGCCCGTTGATTTTATTGCCTTTACGGCGCGGCTAAAGCCGCGCCCTTTCAAAACTTCGGGCTCCTTCCGCGACCCCTTTCGCCCCTGAGGGATGCTCCACAATCTCCCTTGCCGCAAAGAGGTATCGGAAGCTCCACCCTAGGCGGCCGTCGACATCACGGCTACGCGGGTGGTGGGTTCAGGGATCGGATCGCCGTGTTCTTTCAGGCACTCGATATGGGAAGCAATGCCCTCGCGGATCAACTCTTCAACCTCTTCAAACGTATCGCCCGCAGCGCCAAGGCCGGGCAAATCGGGAGCGTAAGCGCCCCATCCGTTAGGGCCCTTTTCGAAGATCACTGCGTACGCCTTCATTTCTTTAGACCTGCCTGTCTCAGAATGTTCTTATTTTCTAAAGCGCCCACCAAACCACCACGGCCATCAGCACGCCCAGCAGCAGGCTCCGCTTGTCCGTAATCGCGTACACCACCGGGTCTTCGTGCATCTGGCCCCGGCTGGCCATCATCCATATCCGGCTCAGCCATAGCATCAGCACCGGCACCACCAGCCACAGCCGCACCGGATGGTGATAGAGAAGGCTCGTCTCCGGGTTATAGATGTACAGCGTCAACACCACCACCGCCGCATACGCCGAGCCGGTTCCCAGCGCGCGCAACTGTTCCAGGTCGTTCACAAAGTACCCGCGCCCGTTGCTCACCGAACCTCCCCTCTCCCGCAGACCCTCCAGTTCGCTGAAACGCTTCACAAACGCCAGCGACAGGAAGAAGAACACGGCGAACCCTGCCAGCCAGGGCGACATCGGAATCCCCGTCGCCGCTCCTCCGGCCAGAATCCGCACGGTGTAGAGACCGCTCAGCACAAACACATCCAGCAGCACCTTCTGCTTCAAATACAGGGAGTAGGAGAGGGTTACCGCCGTATAAAGCGCCAGCCACTCCAAAAAAGCATAGGGATGAAAGACATCCGGATACGCCAGCGGCGACGCACCCTGCAATCGGGCGAAGATATGGGGCAGCTCAACGGCCAGCGCCACCGCTCCCGCCAGCAGCACGCAGGCCATGGCCACGCCCGCGATCACCGAAAGATCGCCCGCCGCAAAGGGCCTGCGCCGCTTGCTCGGATGCCGGCGGTCCGCCTCCAGGTCCAGCAGATCATTGACGATGTACGTCGCCGAAGCGCACATCCCGAAGCTCATGACCGCCGTAATGGCTGCGCCAAAGGTCGGCAGGCGCCACTGGTGCGCCAACAGCAGCGGCACAAGGATCAGGGTGTTCTTGGTCCACTGGTGCAGCCGGATCGCCTTCAGCCAACTCCGCAGGGCGGGCCTTCGATCGTCGAACCGCGCCGCCGCCACGATGCCCGCGCGACGCATCCCCGAGCGCAGCGCCAGGCTCGGGTTCGCCACCATCGGCGACGCGCACGCCGCCAACAGCACCCCATCCGGTCGTGCGTTTCCGATGTAACAAAACGCGTCGCCGAACCTCGCGCGAAACGCCGCCAGCTTGTTTTCCCCCGCCAGGTTCGTTCCACCATCTGAAGCCAGCACGCCCGCAAAGATCCCCAGGTACGCCGCCACTTGCTCTGCCGGCGCCTGATCGGAGGCCGTCGCCAGATAGATCTTCCGCCCCTCGCTGTTCTGTTGGCGCAGGTATTCGAGCAGCGGACGGTTGTACGGCAGATGTTCCACGTCCAGCGTAACCAGTTGCGCTATGCGCCGCTTGAACGCAGCCCTTCCTTGTGCGATCCATCCAGGCACGCGCAACAGTTCCAGCGGCTTCTGCCGCGCCAACACCAGCAGACTATCCTGCAGCGTGTCGGACTTGACCAGCGTTCCGTCCAGATCCACGCAGAGCACGACACCCGGCGGCGGCACGCCGTCCACAGGACTCGCAGGACTCGCAGGTCGCGCGGCTCTCTCAACTCCCGCAACTTTCGCAACTGTCCCAACTCTCGCGGACTCCTCCACCAGGGTTCCCTGCGGCTCCGCGACTGGTTCTGCTTTCTTCATCTCATGGTCTCAACCGTCGCCCTCGGCTCTCCTCCGGGACTCCAGCCAATCACCCTTCCATAGCAGCTTCGGTAGTCTATTATCGCGTTAGTTTGCTTCCAGCGGAAGAAATGTACCCCGAAAACCAGCAGCGGATACCCAGGGCTGCTCCACCCAGGGGCACGCATCCGCACCAAACCCAGCGCCAAAGGCGCGGCTTCATAATAGCCCAGGGCGCAGCCCTGGGTGTTGTTCCCCCAAGACCCGTGAGGACTGTAAGCCCGATCTATAGGGCTTTCGCACCGGAGGAATGTACCTCAGCGGGTTCCTTCAGTGAGAAATGCACCCCGAAACGCACCCCGATTCCATGAGTTCCTCCTCTCCATCCCTCAACCGCCAAACCGCCCCATCGGAATGTTGCTCCTGGCTCGCCGTCCGTCCTTCGACGTTGCTCAGCACAGGCTGCGGACCGCTACACTGTTCGAAGAGAAACTATCCAGATGATCAACTCTGAAACCGCCTCCAGCATCGCTCTCCTCTTCCCCGGTCAGGGGTCCCAATCGGTCGGCATGGGCCGCTCCCTCTATGACGCCTACCCCGCCGCCCGCGCCGTCTTTGAGGAGGCCGACGACGCCCTCCACTTCTCCCTCTCCGAGATCATCTTCAACGGTCCCGAGGAGACGCTCAGGCTCACCGAGCACACCCAGCCCGCCATCCTTACCGTCTCCATCGCCGCCCTGCGCGTTCTGGAGCACGAACTCCAGCACCGGAACCTCTCGATCCACTACGCCGCCGGCCACTCCCTGGGCGAGTACTCCGCCCACGTAGCCGCCCGCACCTTCTCCTTCGCCGACGCCGTACGCACCGTGCGCGCCCGCGGCCAGTTCATGCAGACCGCCGTTCCTGCCGGCCAGGGCGCCATGGCGGCGATCCTCGGCCTCAACCTTGCCGACATCGAAGCCGCCTGCGCCGGCGTCACCGCCCAGCTACGCTCCGTGGAAGGACGACCCAACGAGATCGTCACCACCGCCAATCTGAACTCACCCGACCAGACCGTCATCTCCGGTTCCAGGACCGCCGTCGAACGCGCCGCTGTTCGCTGCAAGGAACTCGGCGCCAAGCGCTCCGTCCTGCTCCCGGTGAGTGCTCCCTTCCACTGCCCCCTGATGATGCCCGCTCAGATCCAACTCACCGCACAGATGGATCACGTCCACTTCCAAAAAGCCCGCTTCCCGGTGGTCTGCAACGTGGACGCCCAGTTCCTCATGCAGCCCGACGCCATCCGCGATGCCCTCATCCGCCAGGTCACCGGCGCCGTCCGCTGGTCCCAGTCCATCAACCTCCTTCAGCTCAGCAACGTCGCCCGCTACATCGAAGTCGGTCCCGGCAAGGTCCTCTCCGGCCTCAACCGCCAGATCGACCGCTCGCTCTCCACCAGCAACGTCGAAGATCCCGCCAGCCTGGAGAAGACCCTCGAAGCTTTAGGAAACCTCTGAATAAGACCGTGTTTTGAAAGGGCTCGGCTTTAGCCTGAAGGGTACGGGCTTTACAGGCTGCGAAAAAACTCGCTGCTTTGAAAGGGCGCGGTCTTAGCTTGAAGGGTGCTTTAGCCCGTACATAAAGACGACAAAATCAACGGGCTTTAGCCCCAGAGGGAATGCATTTGGGGGATTTCGGCCGAAACAATTCCTTTTTCCGCAGCCTGTTCCGTCCCCAGAGGGTGGTTCTCCAACCATTCAGACCTTTGCCACCGGCTGATCGGGGAGAACGACAAAGGCAAGAGCGAGAGCAGCAGATCCTCCAGCTTCGACAAGCACAGGAAAAGGCTCCCCCAGCAAAAAATGCTGCCGGCGCTGCGCTTGCTTTGTCTTTCTCCCCTGTCCCATGCTCTTCAGCGTAAGATGGCAACCAGCGCGGAGATGGAAGGGAAACGACGCGCTCCAGGAAAACACCGGGAGATCTCCCATGCTTCACATGAGATGGATTGCAATCGGATGTGCGGTTGTGTTGGCGGGCGGCTTTGTACTGACCTCGTCGCTGTTCAGGGACGTGTCGGCGGCCAGGGAGATGTTGCCGGTTGGCGAAACGGCGCCGGATTTTACGCTGCCTTCGCAGGAGAATACGCCGGTAACTTTGAGCCAGTACAAGGGAAAGTGGGTGGTGCTGTACTTCTATCCCAAAGATCAGACCTGGGGATGCACGATCGAGGCGCATAACTTTCAACGCGACCTGAAGAAGTATGAAGAGCTGAATGCGGTGGTGCTGGGAGTGTCGCTGGATACGGTGGCCAGCCACAAGTCGTTCTGCACGAAGGATTCGCTGACGTTCAAGCTGCTGGCCGATCCGAGCCGGAATGTGGTGCATGCCTATGGCGTCCCGGTGAAGTCGTTTGGCCCCATCCACTATGCCGAGCGCGATACGTTTCTGATCTCACCGGAGGGCAAGATCGCGAAGGAGTGGCACGTGACGGATATCGCTGAGCACAGCGGACAGGTGCTGGCGGCGATCGCGGAGTTGGGAAAAACTGAGTAGAAAAAGAACTTGAGCAGACGCAAAAACGCCCGGATCTCAAGAGAGCCGGGCGCTTTTGCTTGCCTCGTACTGCGGTTGTGGCTGCCGAGTTACTTCTTCTTCGGCGCAGCCTTCTTGACGGCCTTCTTGACGGCCTTCTTCGCGGGGGCCTTCTTTACAGCCTTCTTTACAGCCTTCTTTGCAGCTTTCTTCGTTGCCAAGGTCTTACCTCTCATAGTCGAATTTTTCTTGCTTGTGCTCTTGTTGCCGACCGCCTTTTTAGGGGTGGCCTTACCGCCGCGCAGAGCACGCGTTACCTTCGCGGCAGAACTTGAGATCTTTTTACCCGGAGCCTTTTTACCCGGAGCCTTCTTGGCTGCAACCTTCTTGGCTGCAACCTTCTTGGCCGGAGCTTTCTTTGCGGCGGCCTTCTTCGCCGGGGCCTTCTTGGCTGCGACTTTCTTCGCGGGGGCTTTCTTTGCCGGAGCCTTCCTGGACGCCGCGGATGAAGCAGGAGGGGTGCCGGGGGCGGATTTGGCGGAGGGTTGTGTGGATGGCTCGCGGGGAGCGGAGGGTGTGGGAGGCGGCGTGAAGATCTCTGCATCTTCAATCTCGGTGACGACGACGTTGAACTCTTCTTCCTCGTCCTCGTCCTCGTCCTCTTGATCGAGCGAGTCGAAATCGATCACATCGTCGCTGGCGTCATCGTCGTAACCTGCTGCGTAGAGCTTGATGGTCTCTTCATCCTGCAACATAACGTTCTCCCTCAACTACGTGTTCCTTGCCGTTTGCGTCTTCGGTTGCGCCGCATGGAAACGGTCTTGCATCCGATCTGTGAGTCCACCTGTGAGTCCAACTGCGAAACCATCCTCTGTCGGTTAGCATCTCTCGAAGCTATAAAGCGCTTCCTGCGAGAGAGTTCATCCCGCAGAGGATGTCAACAGAATTACGCGTAGCGCTATGAAATAGCAAGCACCATTTTGAGGGCAGTGCATATTTTTCCACTCGTAGACCCCCAACCGCATCCCTGGATTGGCAAAGGGAGTTATCCGTTCCTCTTCTTTTTCGGCTTCTTCTTCGCGCTGCCACCTCGCTTCGCGCTGCCACCTCGCTTCGCACTGCCACCTCGCTTCGCACTGACCGAGGCACGCGATCGCCTTCCGTTGTACCGGGAGGAGCGATCCGCGGTCCGATGGTGAGGGTGGGAACGAGAGTAGGAGCGGCCACTGCCACGACGCCTGTGCGCACGCGTACGAGGCGCCAGACGGATGGGCGCGGATACATCGAGGAGACGGCCGGCTGGTACGCGATTGGAGGAGAGATGGTTCCATGCGCGAAGCTGCTCGACGGTGACGCCGAAGCGGTCGGCTACGGTCACCAGGTTGTCTCTGCGGCGCATCCTGTAGCGCATGTCGGGCGCAGGGCGGCTGCTGGTCTCGATGGGGATAACCAGTTGGTCGCCGGCATCGAGGGGATCGTTGACAGGGTCGGTCAGTTGGTTGACGGACGCGATCTCGCTCGCCTGGGCGTGCAGCGATGCGGCGATCTGATTGAGGGTCTCGCCTTCTTCCACGACGTGGAAGCGCCAGGTGGCGCGATCTTCCTCGGGAATATTTTTAAGGCGCGAGAGGAAGAGATTGCTTGTGCCGGGCGGAAGGTGGAGAACGTAGGGGATGTCGTCGGGTGTGGTGAGGCGAAGCAGGGCCGGGTTGAGCGCGACAATCTCAGAGAGGGACGAGTTGGTGAGGTCGGCCACCAGGCGCATGTTGATCGCGTAGGTGGTGGTCACGTCTTCGAAGAGGATGGGGGGATCCGGGACAAGGTCGGAGAGGCCGTACTGCCTGGGGTTCTTGGCCATGATGGCGGCGGCGATGATGCTGGGGACGTAGGCCTTGGTCTCGGCAGGGAGGGCGTTGAGCCGGTAGAGCTGCCAGAAGCCGGCGTAGCCGGTCCGAGCAACAGCGTGCTGCACGCTGCCGGGGCCCCAGTTGTAGGCGGCCATGGCGAGGTACCAGTCGCCGAACTGGTTGTACAGTTCCTTCATGTAGCGAGCGTAGGCCAGGGTGGATTGCTCGGGATCGAAGCGCTCATCGAAGAAGCCATTGCGTTCCAGGCCGTAGGCTCCGCTGAAGGGCATGAACTGCCACATGCCGCCGGCGCCGGAGCGGGCATCGACCACCTGCGGCTGGAAGCCCGACTCCGCGACGGCGAGATAGATGAGATCCTGGGGCACGCCCTGGGCGCGGAGATCCCTGGAGATCATGGCCTGGTACTTGCCGGCGCGCTCGAGGGACATTTTCAGGTGCGCGTGACCCGCCGGGTTGTTGGTGAAGTAGTTGATCCAGCCGGCAACGTAGTCGTTGACGACCAGCGGAAGATCCGATTGGGTGGTCTTCAACTCCGAGGCGATCCTGCTTTCCAGCTCGGGGTTGGGTGGAAACGTGACTTCATTGGCGGCCTCGGCCGGGGCCTCTTCGATCTGCTCGGAGAAGCCGTTGCCCTGCCTGAGAGCGAACAGTTCGAGCGAGTTGATGGCGTCAAGAAGGCGCTCGAACTCGTCGGAGAGCTGCGGGTCGCTCTTGATGTCCATGCCGCTGGAGAGCATGGTATCGACGGCGAAGTCAAAGTCCTGGCGGGCGGCGTCGAGGCGGTTGGCGTTGTAGTTGAAGACGCCGGACTGATAGCTGGCTTCCGCCTTGGCAATGAGGTCCTGGACTCTCTGGGCGTGCTGCGCGGCGAGGCTCGGCTGGACACTCTGATCGGCCTGAGTCTGGGCCTGCTGTTGCAGCGCCGGGGCGGTGGTGTTGGCCGCCGCATTGCCTGGAGCGACGCCGCGGCCAGCGCTGTTACAACCGGCGATCGCCAACAGAAGCATCGGCGTGCAGGCCGCGGCGAGGAGGTAATGCACGGCGGGAAAGCTGGTTTTCAGATTCACCATCAACCTATTTATTGTAAGGGTTGCACACGCCCCGTGGGCTTTTGCGGCATGCCGTGGGCTTTTGCGGTTTGGAGCAGATGCGAGCCGCGAGCGGCGGGATGCGCCGAGCGGCTGAGGTTGTCGCCACCGGGGTGAAGAGAACGCATATGGTGCGCCCGCCTCTCGCCCCAATCCCCTGCCGGTTGCTAACCCACCGGGTGTTAAGATGGGAAGCGAGACCTTGTCGCACCCCTCATGGATCCAAAGCACATCCGCAACTTCGCGATCATCGCGCATATTGACCACGGCAAATCAACCCTTTCGGACCGGCTGTTGGAGCTGACCGGGAGCTTGACCTCGCGCGAGATGCACGCGCAGGTGCTGGACGCGATGGACCTGGAGCGGGAGCGCGGGATCACCATCAAGGCCCACACGGTGCGCATGATGTACACCGCATCCGACGGCGAGACCTATCAGTTGAACCTGATCGATACCCCGGGACACGTGGACTTCAGCTACGAAGTGTCGCGCTCGCTGGCCTCGTGCGAAGGAGCACTTCTGGTCGTCGATGCGTCGCAGGGCGTGGAGGCGCAGACGCTGGCCAATGCGTACCTTGCGATCTCGCATGGACTGGAGATCATTCCGGTCATCAACAAGATCGATCTGCCCAGCGCGGATATTCAACGCACCAAGGAGATGATCGAGAAGTCGGTAGGGCTGCCGGCAACCGATGCGGTGGCGGTGAGCGCGAAGACGGGTTTGCATGTGGCGGAGATTCTGGAGGCCGTGGTGATGCTGCTGCCACCTCCCAGGGGCGACGCCGATGCGCCGTTGCAAGCGCTGATCTTCGACTCCTGGTTTGACGCCTATCGGGGCGTGATCGTGCTGGCGCGCATCGTCAACGGGCGGCTGCGGAAGGGCGACCGCATCAAGATCCTGTCAAACGGAAAGCAGTTCGACGTGGAGTCGATGGGCGTGATGACCCCGAAGCCGGTGGAGTTGACGGAGTTGAGCGCGGGCGAGGTGGGGTTCTTCGTCGCTACCATCAAGAACGTCGCCGACACCAGGGTGGGCGACACGATTACGCATGTGGACCGGCCGTGCGCCGAGGCGCTGCCCGGGTTTGAAGACATCAAGAGCATGGTCTTCGCCGGGCTCTACACGGTGGACTCGCATGAGCATGCGCTGCTGCGGGATGCCCTGGAGAAGCTGCGGCTGAACGACAGTTCGTTCAACTTCGAGCCGGAGTCTTCAGTGGCGCTGGGCTTCGGCTTTCGCTGCGGGTTCCTTGGATTGCTGCATCTGGAGATCATCCAGGAGCGGTTGGAACGCGAGTACAACCTGGACCTGATTACGACGGCCCCCGGCGTGCGCTACAGGATCACGCGGACCGATGGGCGGGTGCTGGAGGTGGATAATCCCTCGCGCTGGCCCGACAGCACGGAGATCGAGCAGATTGAAGAACCGGTGATCACGGCCAAGATTCTTACCAACGAAGAGTATGTTGGCGGCATCTTGAAGCTGGTGGAAGAGAAGCGCGGGCGTCAGCAGAACTTCGAGTATGTCAGCGAGACGCGGGTGATGCTGACCTATGAGCTGCCCTTGAATGAGATCGTGCTGGACTTTTACGACCGGTTGAAGTCGGTGTCGCGCGGGTACGCTTCGCTGGACTATCACCTGGCAGGGTCGTGGGTTTCACCGATGGTGAAGATGGATATTCTGATTGGCGGCGACCCGGTGGATGCGCTCTCGATGATTGTGCATCGCGACGCGGCCTACGAACGGGGCAAGGCGCTGGTGGAGAAGATGCGCGAGCTGATTCCGCGGCAGATGTTCGAGGTCGCCATCCAGGCGGCGATTGGATCGAAGATCATTGCGCGCTCGACGGTGACGGCGATCCGGAAGAACGTGATCGCGAAGTGCTATGGCGGAGACATCAGCCGCAAACGCAAGCTGCTGGAGAAACAGAAGGAGGGCAAGAAGCGGATGAAGCGGATCGGCAAGGTGGACATTCCGCAAGAGGCGTTCCTTGCGGTATTAAAAGTAAGCGAAGAATGAGTGGAATGTAGTAAGCGAAGAATGAGTGGAATGTAGTAAGCGAAGAATGAGGGGAACATAGCTGGCGAAGAATAAAGGGAATGTAGCCGGCGAAGAATGAGAGGAACATAGCCGGCGAAGAATAAAGGGAATGTAGCCGGCGAAGAATGAGAGGAACATAGCCGGCGAAAAATAAGGGGAACATAGCCGGCGAAGAATAAGGGGAATGTAGCCGGAGAGGAGTTCCCGCTGCCATCTCCGCACATCCGGAAACATGTGAAGAGTTTGAGATGAGATGAGATGGAAAAACCTCATCAGCGCCAACATGTTTTCTGCCAATTCGCCACAAAAATCGTCATCCTGAGCGAAGTAGACCGCAGTTTTTTGCGGTCTACGCTCATGCTGACAAATTTGTGGGTTATTTGAGAGCAAACAACAAGTCAGAGCAATCTTTCCTGTTAATGGATCTCCCAGAAAGGGAGTGCGGTGGCGTTTTCATTGGGGAAACGCCCATGGGCGCCGAGGCGCCGCAAACCACCTACAGGGAAATTGCTCTAGCGCTTATGGGCAAACGCCCCGGCTGATGGCAGTCGGGGCGTTTACGTTCCATTACGGTTTAAGGTCTACTCACGGCGTTACTTCCGGGGCGCTCCGGTCCGGTTGGGGGTGGGCGCCTGGGGCGGAAGGGCTGAAACGCCGGAGGCGGCGTTATAGGCGTTGATGACGGCCTGGGTGATATCGGTGGCGCGCTTCCACCACAGCACGGTGGGAAGTTGCTGTTGTCCGGCGCCGATGTTCAGCAGGAGCGTAAAGCCGTGATCCTGGGCATACTTGACGGCCGTGCCTCCAAACTTCTGCGCGACCTTGCCGTAGGCCTCCTGCACGTCGGCGTTGTAGGAGTTCTGGGCATCCTCGACTTCAAGCTGAAGGGCCTTCTGCTTGTCGTCGATGGTCCTTTCGCGGTCAGCGCGCTCCGTATCGGAGATGTTGGCAGGCAGCGCCTGAAACTGCTTTTTCAGAGAGGCGAGTTCAGCGGAGCTGGCCTGAATAGCGTCTTTCTTGGGCGCATACTTCTTCTGGATGTCTGCGACGGCTCTCTGGCCCTCGTTGGTGGCGACGACACCCTGCTCGAACGCGATGACGGCTACCTTTGCGGGGAATGCTTCCGGCGTGATCTCGGCCGGTGCATGCGATGCTGCAAGGGATGGCGCCGGCGTTTTGGTGGTCTGGGCGAAGAGGGAGGAGGCTGCGAGGCCGGTTGCCAACGCAGTAGCAAAGACAAGGGTGCGGTTCATGCGGTGATTGTGACTCCTTACTAGGATCCGGATTCGGTAGATTTCTGCTGGGTGAATCGCTGGGTTATACCCGGGGCAAAGCGCCACGGGGAAAAGGTTGCCGGACCTTACTCTGCCCGTTGGAACATCCGAGGATATGGCCAGCTCGCTCTCTGTTTCATCATCGGCAGACGGACGAATGAAGGAAAGGTTCGCGGGCGCAATTAGACAGTCGGCTGAGCGTAATTATAGGAGACCGCATCAGCACGGTCAATCAACGATGGGGCAAAAGAGGGGTAACTCTTCCGAAAAACGGAGGCGCAAACGGTGAAATTCAGGTTTATGGAGGCTATGCGGGTGGAATGGCACAGTTTTGGGGGGAAATAGCGATGATGCGTTTGGAGAGGAGATTGCATGTTCCATAGCGGTTCGAGATCAAGTCGCTGACCTGGTGCTTGACGTACGGATGCCTGGAGCCTGCGCAGTTGGCAGGCCAACGGGAGGCAGATTTCCCCGATAAAGAGGGATTTCGCCCCCATAGGTAAGGGTTCTAAGGGAGCCTCGGTTCCACAGAACCATTCTGGAGGCCAGTGACTGGCTGTTAGGGGCTAAGGGGCCATCCTCACGGGGAGGTGAGATGGCCCAACAGCTTTTGCGGGGCGATAGCTGGATCTGGGGCTGGATCTGGGGCCGGACTTGGGGCTGAATCTGGGGCCGGACCTGGGGCCGGACCTGGGGCTGAATCGTTGGGGCTGAATCGTTGGGTATAGCTCGTTGGGGCTGGCTGATTCTGGAGATCGCTCGTTGGGGATAGGTAATCGGGGTGATTCCCCCGGGCGCTGCGTTTAAAAGTTGCACTTCCGCCTCGCCCAGCGTAAGATCGTGATGTTCCGTAGGCTTAGGGGTTTTCCACGCCGTGAGTCGCCCGGTGGAGACCGACCCAGTGAGCTTCCAGAGCAATAGCGTGGGTTTCCGCGGATACCAGCATCGCAAGCTGAGGTACAAGAGTTGTGCATAAGGCTTGTTAGGATCCTGGCCGCAAGCATGATGGCCGCGAGCATCATAAGCCGCGAGCAGCGTTGCCGGTGGTAGCCGTATCCGCCGTTAGCATGCCGCCGAGATCCGAACCAAGATTGGGGTTTCATCGAATTTAGCGAACAACAGAGTCGCTCCGGGAGTGCGGTAGACCGGGAATGCAGTAGACCACAGATACAGCAGACCACAGATCCGGAAGAGAAGCCGAGCCGAGCGTAACCCGCGAAGGCTGAGCTGAATGGGGACCTTGGCGCGAAACAAGCGTCCTGGTTCCTCCAAGTGAACGTTGGAATGAAGTGAGTAATCCAGGAGCATCGAGCCGTCTGCCGATGCGGCAGAGGGCCGGGAATGGTCCATGAGCAGCAGCTCCCAACTGGGTAACCAGACGGGTGATAGACCGTTCATCGACAGGTAGTTGCCGGCAACGTAGGACAGATCATCTTCAAGTCAACACTTGAGGGAGACCCTCAAGTGAGATCAAGAGAGTTCAAGTGAGATTCAGGATCGACCCGTTTCGCCAGATACTCCCGGTCGCGTCCTCATTGGACCACAAGGGACGGGGACCTGTCCCGGATATATCAAGCACCCAATTGCAAGGGGAAACAACAGCACCATGTCAGAGCAGAATGTAGACGACACTTCGTTGTATCAAGCGGAGGAGTATAGCGGCGGCGACGCCTACGGCAACGCGGACTTCGACTCGTTGCAGCCCGGGGAGCCTGGGGAGGCGACCGACGGTTCCCAGTCCAGCCCTGGGATGGGGCAGAGCAAGAGCAGCCGGCGCCGGCGCCGCAAGCGGAAGAATAAGGTAGCCGGAGACGGCCAGGCCGTTGCCGCCGACGAGGGCAGCGGAGACGCTCCGATGACGCCGCTGGTGATGGAAGGCGAAAGCCTGGCGCTGGCAGCTTCGGCGGCGCCGCAGCCGGCGCGCAAGCAGCCGGCGGGCCAGCAGCAACCGGCGCAGGGCGGCAAGCGCTGGAAGAAGAAGTTCCGTGACCGCGAGCGGCACGGCGGTGGCCGGAGCGAGAATCCCGGCAACGACTTCCGTGCCGAGGCCGGCGGGTCCAACGGGAACGGTTACAGCGCTGGTAACGGCTATCGTCCGGACAACTTCGGCAACCAGATCAACGGCTACAAGCGTAAGGGCAAGGGCAACGGCGGACAGCCGCGGGAGCGCGGGTTTGTGGGTCCGATGGACCACAGCTACCGCGCGACGGGAGAGTTTGGCGATACCCCGCCATCGACCATCCAGATGCCGGGGCAGGGACGCAGGAGCGGGCATCGGCATACGGGAGACTCCCAGCCGATCGACCGGTCGATGCCGCGTCCGATTCCGATTCCGGAGGGCGCGCAGACCCACATCTACTTCTTCATCGAAGAGCTGTTCTTCCAGGCGAAGATCCATGAGACGGCCAAGAAGCTGGGCGTGAAGGTGGCCTTCGTCAAGAACGATAAGGAGGCGATAGCGGTACTAACCGATAGCGAGGAGAATAAACCCGCGCTGATCGTCTTTGACCTGAACAATGCGAGTGCCAAGCCGCTGACGCTGATCCCCAAGCTGAAGACCAAGCTGAAGCGGTCGGCTTCGATCATCGGCTTCCTCTCGCACCTGCAGGGAGATTTGAAGGCCAAGGCGGTGGAGGCGGGTTGCGATGTGGTCATGCCGCGCGCGGCCTTCAGCCAGAACCTGCCCAACCTGCTGCGCCGCTATGGCGTGGAAGAGGAAGAGGAAGTCAACTTCAACTGCTAAAAAGCGGGAGTGGGGCGGAAAAGCCTCAGCATCGGCTACCAGCCAGCCTTCTCTTTCCTTGGAGATTCCCTTGGATTCCCTTGGAAACTTGTTTTTGGAGCTGCTGCGTGGGCCGAAGGTCCATCAGACGCCTCTTTAGCCTCTTTCGCGCTCAAGGAACCTCTGTTCATCCCCGTGGATTCCCTCAGCGGCTAAAGCCGCACCTGCCTTGTCTGCTCCCGCGGCGCGGCTAAAGCCGCGCCCTTTCAAGGCAAGAGGCCCCCTCGGCAAAACTTCGTTTCTGGTGAGTCCGCTCATGGGCCTTCGGCCCCCTCGATCGAGTCAGAAACTGGTTCCTCGTGAGCGAGTTTTTCCGCAGCATGTAAACTTCAGCCCTCTCTATCCGTTCCGGACGTGAACCCAGGCCTCCACCCCCAACGAGCAAAAGCGCTCGTTGGGGTGGAACGGCCTGGGCTGGTATCTGTCGCGCCGTTGGCGCTAAAGCAATTT
>JABEBX010016830.1_pt1 | contig 20927 bp, 22 predicted proteins | sample 7245971 | NCBI WGS metagenome assembly JABEBX01 (sample SAMN14506365, study PRJNA622280) | hot springs metagenome | biome: hot spring [ENVO:00000051]|acidic hot spring [ENVO:00002120]; feature: spring [ENVO:00000027]|sediment [ENVO:00002007]; material: sediment environment [ENVO:01001048]... | reverse complement strand
TCTATAGCAGAATCTGTGGGTAGCAGAGGCTCCAGAAACAAGTATGGAGGCGGCTTCGCCGCAACAGGAAGCATGAGTTTTCCGAGGCATGACGAGATCTATCGGTCCGATGGGGGGATGAAAACCATGGTCAGCTTGGGGCCGTGTACGGCCTCCCGTTGGTCGGTCCCGAGCCAAGAAAAAAGGCGCGGCTTTGACCCCGCCCCCTTCCCATCGTCCGCGATGAGTCTCGGGTTGGCTATCCGTAAAGCGCGCTGCGGCCATAGTGGGCAGCGGGAGAACCGCCGATCGGAGAAAGGTCAGGCCCGATGCGCCCGAGATCAGGTATGCTTTACAAGGGCGGAAGGGTTGCGCAGAGGCTGGGCTAAACATGATTGGCAGGATGTTTGCTGGGATTCTGGTCCTCTCCCTTTTCTGCATATACCGGGGAGATTGCCAGAACGCGCCGGCGTCACCCGATATCCCCTGGCATTCGGCCGGCGAGCGGACGGTAGAATTGGACGCGGAGCGGATGTATAGTGCCGGGTTTGCCATCGATTCATCGGTAACCTATGCGTTGCCGGATCTGATCGCACTGGCGGAAGCGCACAATCCTGAAACCCGCGCGGCCTGAGAGCATGCGCGGGCGCAGGCTGCAACGCTGGGAGTGGCTCGCTCCGAACTTTATCCGACCCTGGCAGCGGCGGCGCTCTCTCAAACCGACCGCGAAGAGGTGTACCTGAACACTCGGTTTTACCGGCAGACCATCCAGTCTTTTGATTTGGCGCTCGAGCTGAATTACACCATCTTCGATTTCGGTGCCCGCGCCGGGAGGATCGATGCAGCGAAGGCTCAACTGCTCTCTGCCAATTTTGCTTTCAACGATGTGCACCGGCGACTGATCTTCCGGGTTGCCGAAGCCTACTACCAATTGCTGAATGCTGCCGGCCAAGAGGCCGCTGCACGGGCAAGCCTCGCCAATGCTCAAGCGGTACAGCAGGCCGCGGAGGCGCGGCTGCAAAACGGTTTGGCCACGCTTCCCGATGTGCTGGAGGCGCGGAGCGCAACCGCCCAGGCGGATTATGACCTGCAATCGGCATTAGGGGCCGAGGATACCGCGCATGGCAACCTGGCAACGGCTCTGGGTGTGTCGCCTACCGAGACTATTCGCGTGCAGCCCATCGATCAAATCGCTCTTCCCGATACCATTGAGGGCAGCATCGATCAGGCCATGGACAGAGCCTTCCAGCAGCGTCCGGATCTCATGCGCCGGATCGAGGCGATTCGCGCGGCGGACGCAAAGCTGAAACAAGCTCACTCGGAGTATTATCCGACGCTCAGCCTTCAAGTGCAGCCGGAAGCGCAGTCCCTCTACGGGTTGCAACAGACCCTGCCTTGGGGCCAAACTGCCGATCTGGACGGCGGAGTCAGCCTGGCAATGAACTGGACGGTGTTCGACGGCGGCGCAAGAAAGAACCAGGTGGCGCAGGCGAAGGCCCGCGTACAAAAAGCGGAGGCACAGGCGGATGCCACCCGCGATCAGATCGAGAACGGAATATGGACCGCCTACTCCAACCTGAAGACCGCGCAGCGCCAGCGCCAGGCAGCGGCGGCTCTGCTGGATGCGGCGACCCAGTCGTACAATGCGGCGATCGATTCGTATCACGCCGGGGTTCGCAACCTGCTGGATGTGACGCAGGCACAAAGAACTCTGGCGCAGGCGCGCTCGGCGGATGTGCTGGCCCGAACACAGGTTCTGACCGCTCTGGCCGATCTGGCTTCTCAGACCGGAGATTCGATTCAGCCCGTACAGCCGAGGCCCCAGCCATGATTCGAGCCCATCGGAACCGGCACTTTTCGCCGGCAGCAGCGTGCGCTACACTGATGCTTGGCGGCTGTTCCCGCGCCCCGACCTACGACATCATGGGTTCGCTTTTCCCGGCGTGGCTGGTGTGCATTTTTCTCGGCATCACACTCGCAGGGATCGCGCGCTGGATTCTGGTGCGCGCTCGTATCGCGCTCCTGTATCCAACGCTCGCCTATCCCTGTCTGGCCGCGGTATTCACGTTTGCCGTTTGGCTGATCTTCTTTTAGAAGGCAGGAGAAGCGAATGGTGGAGTTCATTTCCGGTGCAACATCGCACCGACCCTTGGAGCGCTGGACTTCGGCGGCCATCGTTGCTGCCGCGATTCTCCTGGGGCTGGTGGTGGCTTGGCGCGCGGGGCACCATCCGCGTACCGACGACGCCGAAATCTTCGCCAACTACATCGGCATGGCGCCGCAGGTTGAAGGGCCGATCGTCGAGCTGCACGTCGCGGACAACCAGTTGGTGAAGCAGGGGGATCTGCTCTTCGTCATCGACCCGCGCCCCTATGAATACGCATACGAGAAGGCTCTTTCCAATCAGACTTCCCTCGAAGGTCAGATTCAGGATGAGCAGCGGCGCATCGCGGCCCAGGAGAGTGGCGTTTCGGTGGCGCAGGCAGGCATACAGACCGCCGAGGCGGACGTGGCGCACTGGGCGGCAGCCGAGGAACAGGCCCGCGCCGACATAGCCGATGCCGAACAGGGCGTCGCACGCGCTAAGGCGGAGTGGACCTACTCCAGTGACAATCTCCATCGTCTCGAGCCGCTGCTCAAAAAACAGTTCGTCACCGTCGATCAGGTTGATCGCGCTCGCACTTCGGAGATCGCCCAGGCGTAGGCGCTAAAGCAATCCGAGTCACAATTGAGTGCTGCCCAGGCTCAACTCAAGTCCGCCAATGCGCAGTACCTGCATGCCATCGCGGCGGTGGAGCAGAGCCGGGCACAGCATCAGCAGGCGCGGCATTCGGTACTCACGCTCGATCCATTGATCAGCCAGAGGGGCGCCATGGACGCGGACGTGAAGAATGCAAAATACAATCTCGATAACTGCCGGGTTTATGCACCCTTCGATGCGTTCGTCACCAATCTGACTATCTCCAAGGGAGAATATGCCCACGTGGGCCAACAGGTTTTCACGCTCATCGATGCGCGCACATGGTGGGCGCTGGCCAATTTCCGTGAAGGCCAGCTTCGCCACATTGTGCCCGGCATGCGAGCCGATGTTTACATAGCGTCCCGTCCCGATCGTCGTCTGAAGGGCGTCGTCGAGAGCGTCGGGTTCGGAGTGACCCCGGACCCGGATGTGATCGGCAAGCTGGATCCCGGCCTGCCTGACGTGCAGCGCACTCTCAACTGGGTTCACCTCGCCGCTCGCTACCCGGTGCGCATCCGGATTGAGAACCCGCCGCCCGATCTCCTGCGCATCGGCGAAACCACCTCGGTCACCATTCGGGGACACTGACCGTGGCGACCGCAGCGCAAAGCGTGACCGCATGGCCGGAGTCGCTTTCCTGGCTGCGCGATTTTCTTCGCCAGGAACTCGCGCCGTATCCCGGGCGAGGCTTTCTCGTCACGCGCATGGTTGTTGCGGCAGTCATCGTGATGGTCATCAGCATGACCTTTCGCATTCCATACGGGGCCTTCGGCACGATTTTTGCATTGGTCATCTCCCGGGAACACCCTGCGGCCACGCTCGATGAAACCCGGGTGATGCTGACTTCCTTCGCATTCGCAGTGGCTGACGTGCTGATTGGCGCGCTGCTTTTCGCCGGAGATCCGTTGTTGCGCCTGATATGGGTCCTGGGAACTTTGGTCTTCATGTTTTACTCGCTGAGCGCGCTGGCCAACTATACTGCGGCTGCGCGTTTCGGCTATCTGGTCGTGATCACGATTCCCGTGTGGGACCGCCAAATTCCAGCTGAGATGAAAGTGGAAGAGACGCTGTGGGCAGCGGCAGCCATTTTGCTGGCGAGCATTATTACGCTGGCGGTGGAAGTGGTCTTCGACCAACTCAAGCCATGGGACGATCTGAGCGTCTCGATCGGCGAACGACTGGAGTGGATCGAAGGTCTGCTGCGCTCCCGTGCGGACGGACATTCCGATAAGACCTGCGAACAACAGGTCATTAGCCTGGCAACGGTCGGGACTTCGCGCCTGCGCCGCGACCTATTACGTTCCGGCTACTCACCCCAATATGGAGAGAAGATGGGGGCGGTGGTCGCGCTCGTCGGAAGACTGATCGATATCGCCGCCAACCTGCCGCACTTTCCAGATGAAATCTCAGTTCAGGAGAAGGACCGGCTCCGCGGCCTTTACGAAAATATTGCGAGCATTCGCGAAGACCTGCTGAACCGCAGGGTTCCGCATTTGGCGATGCCTTTCCAGGAGAGCGTCAGTGCAACCACTCCGCTGATGCAGGAGATGGAGCGCACTGTTTCGCTCATCGTTGTGGTTTTCACCGGGTCGCCGGATCTGGGTCCTTTCGCGCCGCCCACCGCGCCCGCGGAGCCGCGCCCGATGCGGATCTTTGCCCCGGATGCGTTCACCAATCCCGAGCACATTCGCTTTGGCCTGCGCGGCGGATTGGCCGCGAGCCTCTGCTATATCGCCTATAATCTCGCGGCTTGGCCGGGAATCAGCACCGCCGTGACCACCGTGCTGCTGACCGCTCTGACCACCGTCGGTTCTTCCCGGCAGAAGCAGATCCTGCGCTTCGGCGGCGCGCTGGTGGGTGGAGCTATCGGAATCTCATCTCAGATTTTCATTCTCCCCGCTCTGGATTCGATTACCGGTTTCCTGCTGCTGTTTACCGCGGTTACCGTTGTTGCCGCTTGGATCGCGACGTCCAGTCCGCGCCTCTCCTACTTCGGAATTCAGATTGCAGTCGCCTTCTATCTTATTAATCTGGAAGAATTCAAATTCCAACCCTCGCTTGCGGTAGCGCGGGACCGCCTCGCCGGCATCCTCCTTGGGCTATTTGTCATGTGGCTGGTTTTCGATCAGATGGGGGGCATCCCGGCAGCCGTTGCGATGAAGCGAACCTTCGTCAAAACTCTGCATCTGCTGGCTCAGTTCTTTCGCGAGCCTGTTTCTTCCGATCTCCGGATCAACATTGAGAAGAGTTATGCGCTGCGCCAGACCATCAATACGAACTTGGGCATGCTGCGGCAACAGGCGGATGGCGTCGTACTCGAGTTTGGAGCGGATCGCCAGCGCGATCTGCTCCTGCGGGATCAGCTCATTCAATGGCAGGTGCTCCTGCGCATGGTTTTTGTCACCCGAATCGCGCTTTTTAAATACCGCCTGCACCTGCCCGGATTCGAATTGCCTGAGCCCATGCAGTCCGCACAACAGAAGGTCGATCGGGAGTTCGCCGCCAGACTGGAGAGGATGGCTGACCGGCTGGAGGGCAAGGCCCCGGCGCCGCAAGCTGCCATTGATGATTCCATCAACGCATTGGAAAGGGCCGCTTCTCAATGCTGCACGAACGAATCCCCTGAATTTCCCGCGGCGAAATTGCAGACCTTCCTGCCGCTGTCTCGGCGCGTCGACACTTTAGTACGTTCCGTGGAACAGGAGATTGCACAACTCGCGCCGTCCTCTCCATGAACCGGTACCATCCTGGTTTTCGGTAACCAACCTGTTTGGTAGTGGGGAAATCCGACCGAACGTGTGTTTTCGGCGACGCTGCGCAGGGGCCGGGTCAGGCCTATTTTTGCGCGGGAGCAGAGCCTGAACCATGCCGAGCGTAAGCGATAGGGGTGAGGCTGGGTGCGGTCTGGATGGAGCGGTTGGCGAGACGGGGCAGAACATCGGCTGGGTACTTCCGGATGGGCAGGCTGAGGCGGCGGCAACTCTCGACAACGGAGAAGATGACGGCGATCCCTAAACCGGCATCTTTGCTTCCCAGGCGCAGCCAGTTTTTTCCCCGATGGCCATCGCTTGCGTCACCTAGTCGTTCGTATCCAGGGATTGTCCGGAGACGATTTATCATCGCAATACTCCCTCCATCAGACCGCTACTGGGGTTATTTGCCAGACATCTTGCGCCAGCACGACGAGCATGCTGTGCCGCTTCTCGATTGATTTCGAGTCCCAAACAGCAAAAGTTTCCAATTTCTGCCTCCTCGGCAGAATCAGTGGGTTCTAAACGAGGAAGACACCAGAAACTCCCATAAGGCATCTACAGATAACATGCCTTTCATCAGTCTCATACAGGAACTTATCAACTGAAAAGATCGGATGAAAACGACTTTGAGGACTGGTGTTCGGTCGGGACCCCGAAAGAATGGCCAGCATCTCTGCCAGCGCCGACCTAACAGGACGCCCTATCGGCTGGAACTAGGCCGGGGCCAGGGAGCCTGAGAGAACTCCTGATGGTAGAGCAGCGGGAGGGGTACTCCATAGCATTTTCTGCACGTTGCACTCGTCCACGATAGGATGAAGGAGGTGTCAATGCCGGCTGAAAATTCCCCAAACTTCCGGTCGACGATTCCCCGGCCCTCTTTAAGGGGTGGTTGACGGTTTCGGCCGGTAGGTACACCATAGATTCCTGCCGGTGAAGCGGAGGCAGGCTCTGCTGGAGAGCAACCCGCCAGGGATATAGCCGACCCGAGACGCATCGCGGACGATGCGAAGGGCGCGGGGTCAAAGCCGCGCCTTTTTGGCTCGGGACCGACCAGCGGGAGGCCGTACACGGCCCCAAGCTGACCATAGTTTTCATCTCCCCATCGGGCCGATAGATCTCGTCATGCCTCGAAAAACTCATGCATCCTGTCGCGGCGAAGCCGCCTCCATACTTGCCTCTGCAGCCTCCGCTACCCACAGATTCTGCTATAGAGCCGGAAGTAGGAAACAGGAAGTAGGAAGTAGGGCGCCTGTTCCTCCCCGTTCTTTCCATCCAGTGACCATCGAGCAATTTTTCTGTAAGGATCGTGCGACGCCTCTGCGCCCATGGCGTTTTCCCTGTAGGCGCGATGCCGGGCCTCGAGGTTTATGGGCGTCCCCCCCATGAAGACGCCGCTGAGCACCTCTCGCGGATAGGCATCAACGGAACAGTTGCCCTGGTGCGCCCTCGGGAGGCATGCTTCGCGGATAGGTGGGGGACCGCAGCCTCCCACTGAGCCATCGATCACTTCCTGCTTCCTGCTTTAATGGCTGTCGATCTCCACATCGCCAGAGCCGGTTCGCACTTCGAGGGGAACTCCGCCACCGTCGATGGAGGCGGTGAGGTGGTGACGGAAGTTGCCGGTCTGCCGGGGTGCGCCGGGAAAGTTGACATGGATGTTGCCGGAGCCGGTGGCGGCTTCGAGGTCGAAGTGGGCATCGGGGGTGAGGTGAAGCTTGATGTCGCCCGATCCGGAGGCGAGGTTAGCGGCGCCGTTAAGGCGGCCGACGGCCTGAATATCGCCCGAGGAGCTGCGGACGGTAAGGCCACCGTTGAAGCCGTGAATTCCAACATCTCCTGAACCCGTTCTGACTCGGATGTCGCCGGCGCCCAGTTCACCGATCTCAATGTCTCCGGAGCCGGTGTTCACTTCAGCCGGTTCGTTGATGCCATGCGCACGGACGTCGCCGGAGCTGCTGGATGCGGAGAGATAGCGGCCGACGTGATCGACGGTAATTTCGCCGGAGCCGCTGTGCAGGTTGAGTGCGACGGAGGCCGGCGCGGTGATGACGTAGTCGATGCCGAGGTTATTGAAGATCTCATGATCGCCGGTCTCACCGATGTGGACCGAGTTGCCATTCTGGGTGATGGGAGGGTTGCTGACAATGCGCTGGACGCGTGCCTGAACATCACCGAAGATCACCCAGCCGGTATGAATGCGGCCGACGATGTGAATCTGGCTATCGCTGCCCGGATGGATGGTGATGTCTCCTGATGCGGTCGATACATCAAGGTCGGGCTGCGCGGAGACATTGAGGGTGCGCTCGAACTGGTTGCTGGAGGCGAACGCCGACGTCGACACCGTCAAGAGAAGCGTTCCCGCGAGTAGACGAAGTTTCATGGGTGTCCTTTCGGATCAAGTTTACGAGGTCTGTTGGAGAACGACCTGGTCTCCTGCTTTGAGTCCCGAGAGCACCTCCATGCGGCTTCCATCGGAGATTCCGGTCATAATGTGTACGACCCGATGACCATCCTTACCGTGGGGATCGGGCACCCATACCGAGGCGTTGCGATTCTTGTCATAGATCACCGCCTGTTCGGGGATGGTGAGAGCGCTCTTGTGCTCTTCCAGAACGATTTCAGCGTTGGCGGTCATGTTGGCCTTGAGCTCGCCGCCCGGATTATCGATGGAGATCTGCACCTCGAAGGTGGTGACGTTATCCTTCTCGACGCCGAGAGGGGCAAGCTTGGTGACAAAGCCTGCGAAGGTGCGGTTGGGAAAGCTCTGGACCTTGATGCGAGCAGCCTGGCCGAGGTACACCTTGGCGATGTCCGATTCGTCGACCTTGCCTTTCACGTAGACCTGGTGCGTATCGCCGAGGGTCATAACCAGGGTTGCCGTGGAGCCGAGCACGAGGATGGAGCTGACGGCGTCGCCTACCTGCACGTCACGGGAGAGAACCACGCCGTCGATGGGCGAGGTGACGGTGGTGTAGGAGAGTTGCTCTTCGAGCTGCTTGAGGGACGCCTCCGCCTCCTCTACCTGGGCCTGGGTCTGATGCCGGTGGGCGTTGTCGACAGCGATTTGGGCGACAGCCTTGTCGCGCGCGTTGAGGGCGGCGAGATACTTCTGATGGCTGTCGTCGAGCGCCTGCTGGGAGAGAATGCCATCCTTCTCCATCTGAAAAGCCCGCTGGTAGGAGCGCTCGAACATGGGGAGATCGGGAGCCTCGGCGGCTACCTTATCGAAGCTGACCGCGGCAGCCGCGGCGTTGGCGTTGGATACCGCGGCTGCAAGCTGGGCCTTCCGCGCATCGACCTGGTCGAGAATCTCCTCCTGATCGAGCTGAGCGAGTACCTGTCCCTTGTGGACCTTCTGGTTGATGTCGGCATCCAGCCAGGTGACGATGCCGCTGGCCTTGGACTTCACCTCAACTTCCGTGATGGGTTGGACTTTGCCGGTTGCAACGACGGAACGGGCGATATCCCCGACCTGAACCGTGGCCAGCTGCGAGGGATCGATGAGGGGAGCGCTGCCCAGCGTTCTGGCGGCCACTACGCCGCCACCGGCTACCACGCAGACGATGACCGTGAGAATGATCCACATCCGACGGCGTGATTTGGACTTCGCTCTCTGGGACGAGTTCAAAGGGCCTCCGAAGCGCTCTGAATTTGCTCTTCGCAAGTCAGGTTACGCACTTCGGGGGCGGGTGGTTCCATCCATAAGCGTTGCCTTATTTTTCTAAAAACTCCACAAGTTCGTCGTCCCTGAGCAGAGGCTCTCGCGGCTTTCTGTGAGAGCCGGAGTGGAAGAGCGTGTCCTGAGCGTAGCCGAAGGAACCCCGAGGGTCTTGCTGTGACCTATGCCGCTGGAGAGCCTTCAACCGATAGGCTCAGCGGCCCGTGGCAAAGGTCTGAATTGAGGGAAAACCATCTCACGGGGGCTAAACGGGCTGCGGAAAAAGGGCTTGTTTCGCCCGAAATCCCCCAAATGTATTCCCTCAGGGGCTAAAGCCCACTGATTTTGTTGCCCTTACGGCGCGGCTAAAGCCGCGCCCTTTCAAAGCAGCGAGTCTTCCGCAGGCTGTAAAGCCAGGAGAGTGCCCTGTTTGACTCACTGAATGTGGACTTTCAAAGCAGCGAGTCTTCCGCAGGCTGTAAAGCCCCGTTGATTTTGTTGCCTTGATGCACGAGCTAAAGCCCGTATCCTTCAAGCGAAAACCGCGCCTTTCAAAACCAGACCTTCATCACAATCTCTCAGGGCGCATCACACCCATCGAACGCATGGGGCAAAGAGGTTCAAACAGCATGAGGCGCTCATCCGATCGGTTCAGGAGTACTTGCGGAGCATCCCGAGCACCTTGCCCTGGATGGTGACATTGCCGGCCGGCGCATAGATGGGCTTCATCTCGCTGTTGGACGGCTGCAGGCGAATGAAGTTGCCCTCGCGGTAGAAGCGCTTGAGCGTAGCGTCCGAACCATCAATCAGGGCCACAACAATCTCTCCCTCATGGGCGGTCCGGGTGCGCTCGACCAGGACATAATCGCCCGAGACGATATGTTCGTCGCGCATGGAGTCTCCCTTGACTTCAAGAGCGAAGACCTCGCGAGTGCCGATGATGTCGCCGAGCGAGATGGTCTCGGCGGTTTCGATAGCCTCGACCGGTTTGCCGGCGGCGATGCGGCCGAGCAGCGGCAGGCGTTCCATGGCCTTGCGGGCGGCGCGCTGCGGGATGACGTCAATCGAGCGGCTGCGGTTGTGGGCGCGCTGTAGAAGTCCCTTGTTCTGAAGATTTGTAACGTGCTTATGGACGGTGGCGAGCGAACTGAGGCCGAGGCCCATGGCGATCTCCTCGTAGGAAGGGGAGTAACCGTTGCGCGTGGTGAAGTTGGAGAGAAAGTCGAGGACGTCTTTTTGCCGGCGGGTGATAGCCATGCGTCTATTTTAGCGAATAAAAGGCGAACTGGAGGGGAAACTTTCGAGGAACCAGATCTGCAACGGTGGGGAGCGAGTCAGCAAGGCGGCAAGTCATGGAGTTGCAGCGGAGGTTGCGGGCGCCGGAGACCACCACGGCCTCCCAGTGCGCCTCGCTGACTCGCTGCATGGTGAGATTTTCCTAATGCCCAAAACGGAACGCGACGTTACCGTTCCGCTTTGGGAGAACAAAACATGAGATCGCTGTAGGAATTGGTGCTGGAACGCGGCCTAACGTTGGAAGCTGGTAATGCCGATGAAGCAGAGCAGGAGGCTTCCGGAGGTCGCTGGAGCAGATGAAACAGATAGAGCAGACGGGGCAGATGGGGCAGATGAAACAGATGGAGCAGATGGGGCAGATGAAACAGATGGATCGGCCCAAGGCACGAACAAGAGATAAGGACAAGCTGTAAGTACCAGCGGTAGACACAAGCTGTAAGTCAAAGAGGGAAACACAATGCGTGTCCTGATAGTTGAAGACGATCCCGCCCTGGCAACCTTTCTACAGAAGGGGCTCCTCTTGGAGGGGTACGAAGTAGATCGCGCCGGCGATGGGCAGTCCGCCCTGGAGGCAGCCGCGCAGCAATCCCCGGATCTCGTCGTACTTGATTTGGGTCTGCCGGAACTGGATGGAACGGAGGTTCTCGAACAACTGCGCAACGAACTTCCCGACTCCCTGGTGCTGGTGCTCACCGGTCGGAGCGAGGTTCAGGAGCGGGTTCGCTGCCTGGACCTGGGAGCCGACGACTTTATGCTCAAACCCTTCAGCTTTCACGAACTGATGGCCCGTTGCCGCGCTCTGCTGCGCCGCCGCGACCGATTTGCCGATCCCATGCTGCGCTTCGGTGGGGTGGCCTTAAACCGCATGGAGCGCAGCGTCTCCTACGAGGGAGTGCGCATCGAGTTTACGGTCAAGGAGTTTGCGTTGCTGGAGTCCCTCATGTTGCGCCGGGGAGCCTGCTGCACTCGCGCCGAGCTTCTGGCTGAGGTGTGGCATTCTACCGCGGAGGCGGGCACCAACGTGGTCGATGTCTACATCACCTATGTGCGCAAGAAGCTGGCTGCCGCCCATCCCGACGAAGATCGCTGGATATCGCCGATCGAGACCGTTCGCGGGTTGGGCTACCGCCTCCGCGACAAGCGCCGGACGCCGAGGACCGTAGCGTCCGCTGTACCGCATCCGGTTGCGGGGCAGATATCACCGGCAAACGCTGAGGTCAGTTTCTAGAAGCATCTTCGGTGTACGCGCAACGTGGCGCCTGGACTTCCATGGAGCCTTGCCCGATGAAGACGCCACCGCAAGCCCTTTCCGGGATACCCGACAGCAGGGAGACTGCTCCACGGCACACCTGCTCCGGGGTATCCATCCACCCTGGACGCGCTTCAGGAGACAGCATGACGACCAGCCGCGGCGATATCGACATGGAGCAGAGCCAGCGTGAGCTGCATGACCTCTGCCAGCCGCTTACCGCGCTGCGGTGCCGTCTTGAGCTGAGCAAAATGCCGGGCCATGAAGACACGCTGAAGGATGCCATCGAAGAGAGCCTTCAGGAGACCGTACGGATCTTCGAGGTCGTCGCACGCATGCGGCAGCGCTTGCTTTTGCTGGAGCAGGCGGCAGCGCAGGAGTCGCTTCGAGGGGATCTCGAAAGCTTGACGGGAACGGAGGATGACGACAGTGAATCTCGGCTTTGACAGGACGGTGGTGCTTGCGAGCGCGGATGCAGCCTTGCGCCAACGGCTGCGCAGTAGCCTGAGCGGGATGCGCTGGAAGGTGCGCGAGGCCCGCGGAGGAGCCGAGGCGATCGCACAGCTCGAGGAGGGTGCGCCGGAGGCTTTGCTTCTCGATCACTGGCTACCGGATCTCGATGTGATGGAGCTCGCCGAACAGATTGGCGTCCTGTATCCGGAGATGGATCTGCTCCAGATCGACGATGATCCCGCGGCTTCCCCGAAGCGGAGTCCTCACCGTCACGAGCTGCTGCACGCTCTGCGCGAGGCGCGGGGCTTGTCCTATCGGGACAGCACACCTCCGTCCGCCATCCCTTGTATGGACGGCGATCGTTTCCTGGCCGGAGGATCCTCGCCTGCCGAGGCCCCAGCGAGCAACCCTATACCGTCTTCGCGGCAGAGTGCTGTCTCCAGCCTTAAGGCTCGCAAGCGTCCGCGATCGAGCAGCACCACGGCTGGAAGCATCCACTCGGATAGGACCTCAGTCAGTATCCAATCCGGGATCCAATCTGGACGCAGCTTTGGAATCAATGCGTCGGTAGCCATCGAAGGGCTCATCGGTCAGTGTCCCAACATGCTCGATCTGGCGCGCTCGATTCGCCTGGTAGCGCCGCGCACGACGACGGTATTGATTGAAGGCGAGACGGGAACAGGGAAAGAGGTCGTGTCTCGGGCGCTGCATCGGTTAAGCCCGCGTTCCGCCAAGCCCTTCGTCGTGTTGAACTGCGCGGCGATCCCGGAGACGTTGTTGGAGGCCGAGTTGTTTGGCCACTCCCGCGGGGCCTTCACCGGAGCTGTACAGTCGCGCACTGGCCGCATCGAGACCGCCCATGGGGGCACGCTCCTGCTGGATGAGATCGGCGAGATGCCCCTGGGCCTGCAGGCCAAGATGCTGCGTTTTCTGGAGGGCGGCGAGCTGCAACGCGTGGGCGAGAACGAGATGATACGGGTCGACGTGCGGGTGATCGCCGCCACCCATCAACCGTTGGAACGGCTAGCCATGGAAGGGGGCTTCCGGCTGGACCTTTACCATCGGCTGGCTGTATTTCCCCTCGATATTCCGCCGCTGCGCGAGCGTCTGGCCGATATCACCGCACTGAGCGATCACTTTCTCACCTTGCTGGGCAAGACCTCACCGCGCAAGAGACTCTCGGCTGCCGCGCTTGAGGTGCTGCACCACCATGACTGGCCCGGCAATGTGCGTGAACTCGCGCACGTGCTGGAGCACGCCTCGATTCTCGCGGAGGACTCACCGCTGATCCGGGCGGAACACATCCACCTGCGCCGCGCGTCCAGGGACTGAGGGCGACCACACCCTGCTCTATCTCCAGACAGCTTCCCTAGGGGGAGCTTTTTACACGGCAAGAGCCAATCGGTGGCCCCAATCGATGGCTTCAATCGATGGCTTCAACCGATGGCTTCAATCAATGGCTCCGTTCGATGGCTGCCTAGATTCTGAAGATTCTCAAGATTCTTAGAGAGTGCTGTTTTTCTTAAGCAAAGACACCTTGGGGGACCTCTCTGCGCCACCGATATTAGATATTAAAAGTCTCACAGAAAAGTACACCAAAGTTTGGCTTCGTTCGTGCCCATAGCCATTGTGCCGACAACCCACAAGGGTGCGGTGAATGCAACCACAGCGAGGACCAAAATCCATGTATCAGAGTGACCAACGCCCACTCCAGACCTACCCCGCCGATCCTTCAGGCCCTTGGGTCATTGACCTCCAGACGGCAGCCCGAACGGCAAGCCGAACATCCCCTCCACTCGAGATCTCGCGCGGGAACAGGATGGCGCCGGTAACGGTTGCCGTGGGGACGGAGCGCCGGGCAGCCGCTGCGCGGGAGATCCCAGTAGCCGCTGCGCGGGAGATCTCAGAGCGCGATCGCATCCTGCTCGAACATCTCCCCGCGGTACGCTATATCGCGCACAGAATTCACGAGCGTCTGCCGCAGCATGTGGAGTTGGATGACCTGATCTCGGCCGGCGTAGTCGGTCTCATCGATGCCTTCAACAAGTTCGACCACACCAAGCAGGTACAGTTCAAAAGCTACGCTCAGTTTCGCATTCGCGGAGCCATTATGGACTCCCTGCGCGTGCTGGACTGGAGTCCCCGCGAACTTCGCCGCAAGGGAAGGGCCGTGCAGGAGGCGATTCAGGCGCTTACCCGCACCCTGCGCCGCACACCCTCGGAGACCGAGACCGCGTGTGAGCTGAACCTGGGGCTGCATGAGTATCAGCTCCTTTTGGGACAGTTGAAGGGGCTCGAGATCGGCAGTCTCAACATGGAGTACACCGAGGACTCCGACGAGGACCAGCTCGCCTACGTCGCAGGCTCTCCAGAGGACGATCCGCTATTTTGCTGCCTCAAGGGAGAGACGCGGCAGCGCCTGATCGACGCCATCGAGGAGCTGCCCGAGAAGGAACGCATGGTCTTGACGCTCTACTACTACGAGGAGCTGACGATGAAGGAGATCGGCCTGACGCTGGGCGTGGTGGAATCACGTGTCTCCCAGATTCATTCCGCGGCTGTTCTTCGGCTGCGTGCGAGGCTGCAGGGCCGCAGGATTCTCCAGAACAGGCCCCGCGCAGCGCGGCGAATGCCGAATAGACCGAGTGATTGCTAACGGAATCGGAGCTACAGATTGTCCTGCATCCGTCTCTAAAGTCCGCGCTGATTCTATTGCGTTTCTGCCTCCATTCGGCTGCGCACAGGACAGGCTTTAAAACCGCCCATTTCAAAGCGCTTTTTGCTATGGGCTGGCAGGGCATTTTCAGTGTGAGCGCCGTGTGACGCCTCGGCGTCCATGGAAGTTTTTTCCAGTGAAAACGCCGCCGCACGCTCTCTCTGGAATACCCATCAACAGGAAAATTGCTAGCCCGTTGTATTTATTTGATGATGGGCTGATAGCCCTCCGCCACCAGCCGCTGCTTGGCGGCCATAGCGTCCTTCATGTTCGTGAATGGGCCTATCTGGATATGAAAGAACTTGTCCTGCGACTCGGTGTGCGCGCTCACCGGGTATCCCTTCGCCTTTAGCGCGTTTACCAGTAGCTGTGCGTCCTCTTCGTGCGATACCGCGGCTACCTGCACCATGTAGCTGCCGACAGCCACCGGTTGCTCGGGCGTCGTCACCACTGGCGCCGCTGCCTGTTCCGTCGCGGCAGGGTTTGCCGCAGGCGGCATCGGCTCCGCACTCGAAGGCTGGCTCGGTTGCGCAGCCGACGCCGCATCTGGCCCACTGGCTGCACCTGCGCCGGCGCCGCCGGGCGAACCCGCCGCGGGCTTGAATCCACTGAAGTCGGTCGCAGGAGCAGAACCACCTGTATTCGTATTCACGGCGCTCACCGGCTCGGGAGCTTTGCTCAGGCTACCCATCTTGTAGCCGAACCCAAAGAATGCTCCGCACAGCAGAACCAGTACCAGGAAGATCACCAGGATCATTCCTGTGCCGAGCGTAAGCTCACGCTCCGGTGGTTGCAGGTCGTCGTCTTCGTCCATTCGTGGGCTCATCGTGACAGACTCAATCCAGTAGGCGGGACTTAGAATCGAAAATAAAAGCCCGCCGTCGGCTCATAGGTTGTGGCGTGCTGCAGCATGATGAGGTAGTTTTGCCCGAAGTCGGGATCCAGGAAGAACAGCTGGCGGTAGCCAGCCTTCAGGCCGAAGTGCGGGCTGACGTCCTTCTGAACCCCGAGCGAATAGAAGTACGTCATGCGTGCCTTCTCCGGCTCTTCCTGGCCGCCCAAGGGCGTTGGCTTGAACGCCTGCGGTCCAAAACCAGCCGAAAAAAACGGCTGCAGCCCATAGATTGTGTAGGGCGACGTAATCAGATATCCAAAGGTGTACTCTTTGGCGTCCGTCTGCACCTGAAAGTCGGTGATCCCGTTCGGAAGGAAGTTGGAGATCGCCGGGCCTTCGAAGTTCTCCGTGTACCGCGCGTATCCGTAGTTAATCTCGAGGCCGAAGTACCACTTGGCAGGGAAGTCGACCGTCAGCAGGACACCGGCCGTATTCGATCCAAACTCGGTCAAGCTCTGGCCCTGATTGTCGGCGCCTCTGTCGCCTACGATGGTTCCCGACACGGTGTCGTTGTAAACGCCCGTACCCCCAATCGACACCTGTATCTTGTCGATCTGTCTCGCGAGGGCGTTAGGGGGCGCCTGGGTGGTTTGAGCTTGTACACCGGCGGCAGTGCTTGCAAAAACGAAGACAGCAAGAAGGGAAAGGGCTTTGCGAATCAAGTCGTGAGGGCTCCGGGCGCTAAGATGCGCTCCCGTTTAGTCTAAACCTTTGTTCGTGCGGGCGCGTCGTGCAATGCGGGTAAGAATGGAGGTACCTGCCCCGAGCACCAGGCCACACCCCACAGCCGTCATGGTATGCACCCCGCCGCCCACCGGCCCCCGGACAAGGTGCTGGAAGCCCAGCACGAGCGCCAGGACCGCCGCCACGGCCACCAACCTCCGCGTTGGTCGCAGCAGGTCCACCGCCAGCAGCACCGCCGCTGATCCCACCAGAGCCACCGCCGCCGGGTTCAGATCCATCCGCCTCAGGGACGCTACCGCGAACAACACAGCCAGCAGCCCCACCGCGCCGCTTATCACCCACCCCGGCCGGTTCAGCTCCACGTAGATCAGCAACAGCCCCAACGTCAGGAGCAGGAGCGTAGCATCCGGGGAAAGATGCGCCGGTGAAAGCCGTGAAAAATGTACCAGCATGTTACAGAACCGTCTGTCCGCGCTGCTCAAGTACCAACTTCATCGCAATCGCCTCGGCGTTGTGCGGATCCAACTGCAGCGCTTGCGCGATATCCTGTGCGCAGGCCGCAAACTGCTTTGCAGCCATATCCAGCCGCGCCAGCACCAGCAGCGCCGCCGGGTTCGGCTTCATGATCATCGACGTCTTCGCCTCATCCCGCGCCTTCAGCGGCTCACCGCTGGCCTCCAGCAACTGCGCATCGCCCGCGTGGGCGTCCGCTGAGTTGGGACTCGCCTGCAGTGCGGCCTGGAACTGCGTCTCCGCCTCCGGGAGCAAACCCTCCGAGAGGTACTCGCGCCCCTGTTGCGTGTACTCCTCGGCTCGCTTGTCGGGTGGCAGCATGGCTAAGCGCAGCGCGCGCATCTGGTCCAGTTGGAAGGCCGCCTGTCGGAAACCTGCCTCCGAGTAGGTTCGGCGAATTCGTTCCAGCGGGCTGAATCCGTTATCGGCGTTCTCGTTCAAGCGCGTTCCCGGCGCAGCGTTGGCCAACTGCGTCTTCAGCTCCACAGCCTCGTTATCGCTGGGCTTTAACTTAAGCGCTACCTCCACCTCGCGAGTCGCTTGCGCTGTATCGCCACGACGGAATAGCGCGAGCGCAAGGTTGTAGTGGTAGTCCTCATCCGAGGGATCGGCCTCCGAGGCCTTCTGAAACAACTCCACGCTATCCTTGCCCTGGCGGCTTACCGCAACGCCCTCGTTATTCACCACCTCCGGCAAAGGCAACCGGCTCGCCACAAACGCAAACGCCGCCTGCGCTCCCGCGTAGTCGGCCGAGTTGAAGTCCGCCAGCCCCCGGTAGAAGTTCGCCTCCAGCGCCAGCCGGTTGGCACGGGGAACCTTGGCCAGCGTCGCCGCGGCTCCCTCGAAGTCACGCTGCGCGTATTGCTCCTTGCCCAACTCCAGCAGAGCCGCCGCATAGTTCGGCACGAGCGCTACCGCGCCCTGCAGTCGCTGCAACTTCTCTGCATCGGTCGTCGCATTGATGCCGCGAATGTAGTCCTCAAACGCCGGCAGCGGCACCCCTCCCAGAGCCGCCAGAAACGTCTGCTCCGAGACCGAGATCTCGGGGTCCATCGTCCGCGCCACCTTCCAGGCAATCGCATTCTCCACATCGAACAGCCGCATCATCGCCGCTGAATCCTCAATCGGTTGTGACAGCCGCAGAGCGTCGATCGACAGTACCTTCGCCTGGATGAGTATCCGGCTGTTGGCCAGCCCTCCTTGGGGATCCTTCTGCACGTCGTAGCTGCCAATGATCACGTAGTTCGCGTCCAACTGCTGCGCAATCCGAATCGTGGTTGCCCGCGTCGGCCGAAAATCGGCCGGCAGCCCCAGGTGTTCATACGCAAACTGGCGATCGTCATGCGAGATCGTCAGAAACCCCACCGAGGTCAGCCGCTTATTCAGCGTGTCCGGAAACGAGTCTCCAATCCAGTTCAGCGATGCGATCCCCGAATGATTGTCAAAGGGAAGTACCAGCACCACGCGCCCAACCGTCGTGCCGGGGGTCTGCGCAGCGGCAGAGGGTCTCGAGACGAAGATCGCCGCAAGAGCGAGGAACAGGGCAAAGAACTTCGACAGAGACCGCATCTCCTCGATTATAGGCTGTTCGGTACCTGCGGCTAAAACGTGTGCCACATGCAAATATGCCTGGAACATGGTCGAATGATTCAGGTTCAAAATGTTCCGGAGGTTTTTTAGAGTCGTATGAAAGCCATGGCTTGGGCCGGGTTCTTCGGCTTGATAACCCGAAGGCCCGGGGCCGGCTACTTCACACGGAACACTATTGCTACTTCTTCCCAAACACCTCGCCCATGCGCCGGATCTGTGCTCCAACGCCGCGCAGTTTCTCCTCCAGCCGCTCATACCCGCGGTCCATGTGGTACACCCGGTCGAGGATGCTCTCTCCATCGGCCACCAGCGCCGCCAGCACCAGCGCGGCGGAGGCCCGCAGGTCCGAACACATCACCGCGGCTGATTGCAGCTTCGTTCCTCCGCGCACCGTCGCGGACCGCCCCTGCACCGTAATGTTGGCGCCCATCCGGTTCAGCTCACCCACATGCATAAACCGGTTCTCGAAGATATTCTCCGTCACCACCGTCGTTCCGTTGGCCTGCGTCGCCAGCGCCATGTACTGCGCCTGCATATCGGTAGGGAAGCCCGGGTACTCCTCTGTGGTAATGTCTGTTGCCTCCAGCGGGGGGCCGCCGGAGTGTACGCGCACGTTCTCCTTGCCAACCTCCAGCCTTACGCCGCACTGTTCCAGCTTTCCAATCAGTGCGCCCAGGTGCTCGGGATTGCAGCCATCGACATTCAGGTCGCCGCCTGTGATGGCGCCCGCCATCAGGTACGTCCCAGCCTCAATGCGATCTGGATTGATCCTGTGCCGTGCGCCATGTAGCGTGGCGACGCCCTGAATGCGAATCGTGGAGGTTCCAGCGCCTTGAATTCTGGCGCCCATAGCGTTAAGCAGCGCGGCCAGATCCACCACTTCCGGCTCGCGCGCACAGTTCTCAAACAGCGACTCGCCCTCCGCCATCGCCGCGGCCATCATCAGGTCTTCGGTGCCCGTCACCGTAATCTTGTCAAAGACGATATGAGCGCCCCTCAGCCGGCGCGCTCGCGCCTCCAGGTAGCCATGCTCCTGGGTGATCGTAGCGCCCATCGCCTCCAGCCCCTTGATGTGCAGATCGATGGGCCGACCTCCAATCGCGCATCCCCCCGGCATCGCCACCCGCGCCATGCCGGTTCGCGCAATCAGCGGTCCAAGCACCAGCGAACTCGCGCGCATGGTCTTCACAATCTCGTACTTTGCCACCGGATCGCTCAGCACCGCGCACTTAATCGACGTCCGGTGCTGGGCGCGTCCATACCCCAGTTCCACCTCGGCGCCCATCGTCACCAGCAGCTTGCGCTCGGTCTCGATATCGCGCACCTGGGGAATGTTCTCGAGGATCACCTCATCTTCAGTCAGAATCGCCGCAGCCATGCATGGCAGCGCGGAGTTCTTCGCTCCAGAGATCTTAATCGTCCCAAGCAGGGGATTGCCCCCACGAATCACAAACTTATCCATGCTTCAAGTGTAGATGCGCGCGCTCTGAGGAATGAGAGAGGAAATCGCCCCGCCCACCGGGAGTATCCCTCCGTGCACGGTACGGTCGCTACAGCGGTCTTCATGGGGCTGCGGCGACGCTGCCAAAAACCGTTCCGCGTCCGTTAGAGCGGCTGATCCAGTTCCGACCGAGAGGACAACTCCAAGGAAGATCTGAATAAGGTCGCGTTTTGAAAGGGCGGGAGTTTCGTCCTGAGGGGTGCGGGCTTTAGCCTGTACATAAGCCCAATGCTTGCCGCGCGGCTTTAGCCGCTGAGAGAATGCGAGTACTTTATCAGAGATTTCCTGGGCTGTAGCAAAACCGCTCTAAAGCTCCAGCCTCGTGTCTTCAATGGCCAGCCGCACATTTCCGTCCGACTTCTGCAGTCGCCGCACGGCCTCCATCTTGTCCACGTTGGCCTTTAGCATCACCACCGCAATCGGAATCGACTTGCCCGCCGACCGGATCGTCCGAATCGCCGTCTCCCGGTCGATGCCGCACACCGTCATCAGTACCCGGATGCCGCGCTCCACCAGCTTGGCATTCTTCATGTGCACGTTCACCATCAGGTTGTCGTACACATACCCCAGCCGCGTCATCGCGCCCGTGGTAATCATGTTCAGGATCATCTTCTGCGCCGATGCAGCCTTCATGCGCGTCGAACCCGAGACGGCTTCGGGCCCCACCTCAGCGCAGATCGTAATATCCACCACCTGCGACAGGTCCGAGTGCGTGTTGCAGGTAACCGCCACCGTCTTGGCTCCGCACGCCCGCGCATACTCGGTGGCGCCCACCACATAGGGCGTCCGCCCGGAGGCCGAAACGCCAATCACAATGTCCTTGCGTGTCGGCCGCCGCCGCGCAATGTCGCGCTGCCCCAGTTCCGGGGAGTCCTCATTCACGTCCGACGCGCTCACCAG
>JABEBX010000563.1_pt1 | contig 20935 bp, 32 predicted proteins | sample 7245971 | NCBI WGS metagenome assembly JABEBX01 (sample SAMN14506365, study PRJNA622280) | hot springs metagenome | biome: hot spring [ENVO:00000051]|acidic hot spring [ENVO:00002120]; feature: spring [ENVO:00000027]|sediment [ENVO:00002007]; material: sediment environment [ENVO:01001048]... | reverse complement strand
ACTTTCAAACGGATCTGGCATATTCTTTTGACGAAGATAACTTCTTTACTAATTTTTACTATAAAATATTCAGCAACATAGAAAAGATCGAATATGTTGAAGATCTGGAAAGACAGAAAAAAGGCATTGATCGAGTCATATATTTTGATAGCGGTACCACGCTTACATTTGACGAAAAGAAACGCAGAGTTGATTATAGTGATATTCTATTAGAGTTGTGGAGCGTTTACGAGCAAAAGAGAAGAGGGTGGCTGTTTACGGATCAATGTGATTATATTGCCTATGCCGTTATGCCAACAAGCAAAATATTTTTACTGCCCACTGTACTCTTGAAAAGGGCATGGGTGACGAACGGATCTTTATGGTTAAGCACTTATCGGACTCTCAGTGCACAAAACTTAAATTACACGACTATAAACATAGCAATACCAACCGACATTCTTTTAAACGCTATTTCGAACGAAATGTGTTATAATATAAAAAAGGAGGAATGAATCATGAAAGGATTTTCAAGAACAGATATCGAAGCGATAATGCGAGGGAACATTAAAGAACAAGCATTAAATCAACTATTTGCAAAATTTGGTTTTACGGGTTGGTATGGCAAAAAGAAAATGTATTATATACCGTTTTCTTCACTTCAAGCAGTAAAAGCAGATCTAACTATAATAGGGCTGATAAAATACTGGGACTCTGATCGTGAGAAACAACTTGCGGAACGAGTTAGAAATTACAACGACAAAATGCCAGTTGAAGAGGAAAACAATATTACAAAAAAAGGAGGAGTATAAAATGGAAACTATGGATAAATTTGTTAGTGATAAAGAATGGCAAAAGGAAAATAATTTTGACTTGTATATGAACGAAATTATAAATCACATGAAGGAAGAAATACCATTTTTGAAAAAGACAAACGGTGAAATGAGTAAAGGTGAATATCTACAGACGTTGTTTTTTCTGAATAGTATAAACAGATTTGTTAATGAGCAAATCGATTTTTATAAGGAGGTGAACCATGAGAAGCACAGAGATTGTTGAAATGCTTGAACATACTTTAACATATCTTTCAAATCCTGCTTTTTTAGAATCATTGAATTTAGAAGAAATCCAACAACTTATAAAAGATAAGGATAAATTACAACAACTGAAAGAAGGCTTTGAGAAAGAATTGTTCTTGTTTTTAGGCAAACATGATATAGATTCAGAAGATCAAGTACCAGATTGGAACTTTAATTATACCACTTCACATTTAGATAACCCAACATTTTGGAATGATACAAATGGTCTTAGCAGTTAAATTACTTTTAACAGTGTTTTCTTTATGGCTTGCTATAACGGGAATACACACATACCCTATAAGTTCAGACTTAATAATTACAGGAATTACTTCTAACGCTGTGGCCGTTGTGGTAAACGGCTTTGAAATGCCTTCCGTTGGTGGAGAAGGCTTTGGGTACCAGGAATTGAATGCAGATACAGTTTTACCTTTCTTGTGTGACGATTTTTCTTTTAACATGCACTACGAGCCCGTAATAATTTTTTCAATTGGAGACGTGTTTATTTTAGGTGGCTTAATTGAAAGATTGATAGAAAATTGAAAGGAGGAACGAAATGGAAAGAGAAAGTAAAGGAACGAACAGTGGAGAATATCAAAGATTGTGGGAGATAAAGAATGATTACTTTTATAGTTGATGTGTTACTTAGCGTAGTTATGATCTTTTCGCTGTTTACTAATGGTTTAAACACTGCTGGAAGTCAAGTTATGATTACTGGTATAATGTTAAACGATCTGGTTTATGTATCAAACGGCTTCAAAATGCCTGTTTTTGATAACTTAAACGATCCTGCGGCATTTAATTATGATCACATGGCTGGGACTTCGAATAGTATGTATCCGTTTTTGGGTGATTGGGTACTTGTTGATATACCGTTCACACAGTATGGTGCTTATTTTAGTCCTGGAGATTTAATTACATTGTTTGGGTTCTTTTTAAATACATTTGGATCTAAATAAAGGAGGAAAAACATGGAAAACAAGAAAAATGTGAACAAAACGGTTCAGGAAGAGGAGGTTAAAATGGAAAGCGAACAAGTGAAAGAAATGTTTGATGATCTTAGACACAACGTGCCTATTGAGGGCTCTCGTTTGTTTGTGCATGATTTAGCGGATGATAAATTATATTTATATCTCGGTGACGATCCGTTGATCAATGGGATCACATATCCTGTTGAAGTTGGAATTGTTATGCCAAAGACGGCTTTTGCGGTGGTTGGAGCGAGAAAAATTGAGTCTTTGTTAGAGGAACTGTTAGAAAGTTTGAATGACTAAATCCGTGAGGAGGAGTTAGAATGACTTTTAATAAGGTTATTTTTGTTGGTAGGCTTACGAAAGATCCAGTTATTGTGCAAGGAAAGAATGATACAACTTTTTGTGGTTTTTCTATTGCAGTTGGGCGTTTTAAGAAAGACGAAACAGACTTCTTTGACGCTATTGCATTTGGTACTCAAGCAGAATTTCTTGTAAAGAATACACATGAAGGAGATCTGTTGCTTGTGGAAGGACGCTTACAAAACGAACTATGGGCAGATCAAGACGGTACCAAAAGGCAAAAGGCTAAGATCTTCGTGAATGCACTTGAATTGCTTTGTAAAAAAGCACCTATTACAGAATCAGTGCAAGAGGGAGCCGTAAAAAAGGAAGAACAAGAAAAACAAATAACAGACGATATTCCATTCTAAATAAAGATAATGTGGTAATGTAAAAGAGGCAAGCGTGAAAGATCTTAAGTTTCTGATAGGCTATTTGATTCTTTTTTGATCGCTTACCCTGTTATTCTAATAATATATCTTTTGGTTTCACTGTTTGAGGATTGGAAGATTAACAGCCTTTAATAGGCTGTTGCTTTTTTCTAAAAATGTGGTATAATGAACAAATGGAGGCCAAATATGATAATAGGCGAAACTGGAATGGTTATTTTTGATCTATGTGTTGGCTTATTTTCGTTTGTATTTCTTACATGGTGGCTAAAATGAACCTTACCAAAGCCCTTACTAAAGAAGACAAAGAGGTTGCTTTCTTTGCTAACACTCTTACTCAAGTTTTGACTTCTCGAATTGGTTTAACTGAAGAAGAAAAAAATACGGTAACTATTGTAAGAAATGCTTTGAATAAGTTTTTGGCTAAAAAGGTAGGTGATAGTAATGGCAACGACAACAGCGATTAACGGCCCGTTTACTCTTCAACCTGGACAGGCGTACCAACTTACATTTCAAATGCCTCTTGCAGTTAACTCGGGCTCTTCGGGCTTAACCTCAGCACAACTTACAAGTACATTAAACACTGTAATGGCAGACGAATTAACGAATTTTCAAGAGCAACTTGCTTCTGAACAGTTGTCTTCTGGAGCAGCATTACTCGGGTGGAATATTACAAGCCTTTCAATGTCAAGTTATTCGTTAGATAGTTCTATACCAAATCTTACTTCTAATGAGATAGGCGTAGACGCTAATTGTTCAATGGTTATCGACGGAACAAATGCTTATATTCCTCTATATATTACTCCTGCGTCTACAGGTGGCCCTGCATTTGTAATGCCTACGAGTACAAGCGTGCAATGGTATATCAGCAACTTTTTCACTAATTTTTGGGTAGTTGATTTAGCCGTTAGCATTGCTGGTGCTATTAAATGGCTGGCTTGGGAAGTGTGGCAGGGAGGAACGGCGGCTGTTGAGGCTGGCATTAACGTTGTTACGTGGATAGAGCAGAATTGGAAATTGCTTTTGGTACTTAGTCTTGGAGTTTTAACATTATATCTTAGCAATAGGGTACCCAAAGGGAAAGCAAAAGGTGTTTTAACTATTGCTGGTTTAGCGGCTGTGTTAGGGCCGTTGGTGTATTGGCTTTGGCCGTTAGTGTTCAAATCATAGAAGGTGATTTAAATGAATCTTACACTTAGTCCCTCTTCTACAACGGTTAGTCAATCGGCAACTACTATAAATGCGTCATTATCTCAAGAATTACAGGAATTGGAAACGATACTTGACGAAGTGGATACAGCCTCAACTTGGTTAAAACAGAATTGGATGCTTCTTGCACTGTTAATTCTTGGCTTAATATCTTTGTTTATGGCTCGTGGTATGAAAGACAAAAAAGCACAATCTTTAATAAACATGGTAGCATGGAACGGTATTATTGGCATACTCAGTTATTGGATCATACCTATAATACCTTAAAAGGTAGGTGATCTTAATGTCTCAACTTAATGCAAATCAATCTTTTACACTTACGGCAGGGCAAAAATGGGAAATAGACTTTCAAGTGAACCTCGTTCCTACTCAGACACTTCAAGGATCGCAAGCCTCTAATTTAAGCACGTTTACTCAACAGTTGTTGACTAATTTACAAACGGAATTTCTGAGTTTCGGAATTTCAAATTGGAATCTTACAAATTTAGTTCTAACAAGTTATACGGCATTAACCGACAATTCTTTAAATGTTGGATATGCTATTGTGTTAGACGGTACGAGTGCAACTACCAACTTATCAGCAAATTCAAATATGAGTGTTATTGGTAGTTCTTCGGGATATGCAGGCAATGTTTTATGGACGTATATGCTTATTGCCAACGCTTGGCCTTCGAATCCTATTTATTCTCTAAACACTCTTCAATGGGTAAGTTATGAATTGTATAATGCTTCAAATTCAGATAGTTCAAACAGTTCCAGTTCTGCAACCCCATGGTGGTCTTCACTGTTAGAGTGGCTTCCTGGTAATTGGTGGTGGATTGCGTCTTTAGCGCTTGTTTTGCTTTTAATGATTTTGGCTAAGCACCACAATCAATAAAGGAGAAATTATGAATGATATAACGCCACGCAGTAATCTTGATCTTAGAAAGATTTTTGAAGAATATTTACAATTAAGTGTAGCGGATGGCAATGCTTCGATAGACACATTATATACTTACTGGAAGAATATTTCTGGTTATTTAATTTTTATACGCAAAAATCAATGGGACGTTGTACATACTACTCCTACGGAAGTTAAGAAATACCGTGAATATTTATTATCTCAAAAGAAAAAGGTGTCCACTATTTATGCTCATTTATCTGCTATACGGCGCTTTTACGACGCTTTAATGGAGAAGGGAATAATTGAATCCAATCCTGCAGCGAGGGTAAAGGCACCAAGAGAACTTATTGATCCTGCTGATCGCATTTCATATTTAGACGAAGTGGAATTACGCTATTTATTTAAGGCCATTCCCGACGACGGTTCTTTACTGGCGATTCGAGATAGACTTATCATTGCCATAATGTCTCTGGAAGGAGCACGTACGGTTGAATTGAATCAAGCAAACGTTGAAAATATTGTAAATGGGAAAGACGGAGTGGGTATTAAAGTACATGCAAAACGGCATGCAAGGGTAATACCTTTAAGATCTGATATAGCGGATTTACTCAAAGAATATCTTTCTTTACGAGAAGAATATGAGCCGTTATATCCCACGAATCCTTTGTTCGTAGGCTTATCTCGAAACAAGCCATTTAAAAGGCTAACTCGTAGAGCATATAGGTGGATTGTGGATAAGTATTTAAAAATTGCAGGCTTAAAGCATGTGGACGGTATGAGAATCAGTGCTCATTCATTACGGCACACGGCTGGGACTTTAGGGTATCAAGCAACGCATGATATTAGACAAGTGCAAGATCTGTTAGGGCATGTTTCTCCAGCAACAACGGCTATTTATGTGCATGCTCAAAACAGGTTTTTAAACAATCCTGCATTGCAGGTAAAGGTAGATATTGGAGGTGGTGAATCTGATGGCAAAAGAACTTCCAAATGAAAAGCTCTTTACAACCGTTGAAGTTGCAAAAATGCTTAATGTAGCACAAGAGACGGTCAGAAACTGGATTTATGAAGACAAACTCAAAGCAATTAGAGTGGGAAACACTTATCGAATTTCAGAAGGAGAGTTAAAACATTTCTTAGAGGAGGCCAATGAAAATGGAAAATAATTTTAACTTAAACATGAATTACCTTGATTTACTAACATTACTCTCAAAAATGGAGTATAAGTATGACGAACAGAAAGACACAGTGTATTTAAGATTTGATAACGCGCACCACCCAATTTCTGATATCAAAGAACAGGTATTGGTAAATGGCAATGTGAAGATTAGATATTTAAGTGAAAAAGAGCCTATATCGATAATTATCTACAATTTTAAGAATACCATTCAAGATCCAGAGATTAAACAATTGTTGGGTACTATACCTCCAGAGTTTATACAAGAAGTTAAGGAAATGTTTGGCGTTGGAGGTGGTATTAAGTGAATTTGAAAGAATTTGGAAACGAGTGGAAGAAAAATAATAGGCTTTTGCAAAACAGCGGTATAATGAAGAAAAAGAACATTTCACTCGAAAAAGTGGAAACTATATTTTCTAAATTAGAGACAATAACAGAAAACAAAGATTATTTAAAAGGGAAATTGCCAAGAAAGGCACAACTTGTTGACGCAGTTGAACAATTGTATAAGATATTAAGTGAGAAAATCGAGCATGCTCCAGAGGAGGAGATCAAAAAGTTATTGTTAAAGCGTAGCGATGAAATAATGGTAGAACTTTATCCAGAATATGAAAAACTATTTGATCCCATACGTGAAAAATACAAGAATGGCAAGTTCATGAGTACTCATACAATGATAACACACTTAATGGGAAATTATCTTGATTGTCGAGAGAAAGACAGTGGAATACCCAAACCTAAGAAAGAAAAGAAAAACAAAAAAGGTGCTACTAAGAATGTAAATACTGTTTCGGGTACGGGGAATCCGACTTCTTCAGGTTCGGCAACGACTGTATCAAAAACTGTATCAAACTCAGCAACGACAATCGTTAGCACAAAACCACCTTTGTCATTACCAGCACTGTCAAACAAGGTGGAGGAAAATAAAGAAGAGAATGTAAAAACAACGGTAACCACTAATGTAAAAGAAGAGGAAAAAGAAGAGACTAATGAAAAACATGAAAATGTCGAAGAGAATGGAAATAAAAATCCTACTAAAGGTACTCAAAATTTATCTGAAAATAAAGATCAAATCGAGAATAGCCAAGATCAAGAACCAACTAAAGAAGGTGAAGGAGATCTTGAAGAATCGAATGGTGATAATGTAGAACCAGAAGAAGGTGAAGGAGATCTTGAAGAATCGAATGATAATAATGTAGAACCAGAAGAAGGTGATCAAAACGTGAATCGAAGTCAAACAGGTGAAGTCACTGATGGACATTTGAGTATGAGCATAGTGAACGATGAAAAGGCTGAAAGCGAAGCAAATTCAGACCGTGCAAAGCCTTCAAAGACCTTTGAAAGGAAATCAATGCCGCCTGTCATTCAAGAGAAGAAAGCAAAAAAACCTTTTAATTGGAAATTATTGCTTATAGTTGGCGGTATTGGTATTGTTGCTGTATTGATACTTATGTTCTTTATGAGGAAACGTTCCACACCTACAACTCCGACTACGACTCCAACTGCAACTCCAACTACAACGGTTCAGTCTGTAACACCTCAAGTTGCGGCTGTACAACCTGCTTCTGTTGCTATACCTACTACAACGCCTTCTGCAACGGTGTCACCTTCTACAACAACTCAAACTACCGTACAATCTCAACCAGTAAATACAGCACCTGAGGATATAGGAGATTATACACAATACCTTATTAATCAAGTACAGCAAAACGGCAAATAAAGAGAAAGGAGTGAGAATATGAAAGACGTAATAGCAACAGAACAACAAGATCCATTTGAAGGATTGGAAGATTTTATAGTGGACAATGACGAAAGTACTGATAACATTCCACAAGAGGATTTGAATACATTTCAAAATTCACAGGAATTATCACCAGAAGAAAACGTTAGCGCCGAACCAGACATGTCACAAGAAACAGAAGATATAGCACAATCAAATGACGGTTTCCAAAAACTTACTAAAGAATCTAAACTCGGCAAGATCTTAACCGATATTACGGGTCATACAATGGGAGCGGTATGGCATTTAAATTCTCAAGAAGAATCAGAATATCTTGAACATATTCACAATATTGTAGATCCTATATTGGGGTTTCTGGCCATTGACGACGTTTTAGGTGGTTTACCTATCAAGAATTTAAACCCAACCATAAGGCTGATGATTGCTGTTGGTTTTATTATCTTAATTGCATTTCTCTTTAGGCCACACAAGAGTGGTAAGACAAACACACCACCTACACAGAATGTGAATGCTAATTCGATAGGAGGTCAGAAAACATGGTAACCGTGACAATTGGCCCAACTGGTAGCGGTAAATCTACCTTTATAGGGCGCTTACTTAGATATTTGTACAAGTATAAAATGATTATTATCATAGACGATTCTGATTTCTATACACGGTTTTTACCAAACTTAAAAGTTGTAAATTTATCTCCAATAGATAATCAATATAATAGGATCGATTTAGATAAATTGATTCGTGCTTGCGCAATGAAAGAACAAGATCAACCACTGTTACTTATTAGCAGAGATATGGACGTTAAACAAATGCAAGAATTTTTAGATAAACTCGGTACTTTACTTTTAAGACAATATAAAAATACAATTCTTGTAATTGACGAGGCTTATAGGTTATTTCCGAGATATAAGTTTTCACAATCAATTGGCCAACTAATGCGTTCTGGACGCAAAAAAGGGCTTTCTGTTTATCTTGTGTTTCAACAGTTTAGAGACATAGATCCTGCGGGCGTCCGCGAAGCAACGTGGGGAATAGGATTCAAACCTCAAGGGCCTTCTGAAATTGAAAACTTTCAGAAAACATTTGACTTTTATGATCAAAACCGTTTAGGCCCGCATTCCTGTATAATTAAGAATTTTAGAACGGGAGAGTGGCAAATAAGCACTCTGAAATTTGACAATAATAAACAGTAAACGTTAAATGCGTTAAATAAGATATATAGCATATTGACAATTTCTTAAAAATTGCTTTATAATTGAATAAAGTTATTGTATTTTGGGATCATACTTCCAAAACGAAAGGGGAGAAAAAATATGGCAGTTCAATACGAAGGTGTTATGGATCTAACAATGATTGGTGTCGGTGGCCTTGTGGCTGGCGGTGTCAATTATTTCGTTAACAAAGAGGCTAACAAAGTGGTTAGCGGTTCTTCTACTACCAGTGGATCAGCCGTTACGTATGAGATTCCGTTCATTCATAATTATCCGTATCTAACGGGCTTGCTTGTTGCAGTTGTTGGCATTGTTTTGCTGTACATACCAGGCTTGAGCGATAACGAATATATTGGAGGATTCTCTGTTGGTTTACTCGGTGGTGGACTTGCTGTTGCTGTTGCAGCTCTTGCAAAAGACATAACATTATAAAGGAGATGAGTTGAATGAGCCAATTTAATTTGACACAAGGTTTAACGAACATTGCAGTCAATCCTACGACTAACACACCACTATCTACAAATGGGCAACCAACTGAAACGATTAACCTCGTGCAGTATTTACCGTATCCAATAATAGGATTCACTGTTCCGCAAGGCGTTCAGTATACTTTAGGAGCCAACCCAGTAATACAATTCAAACTGTATACTACTTCTGCTGGAACAACGCAAATAGCCCCAGGAGACAAGATAGTACTTTATTCCAAAGCCCCAAGTGATTCGTCAACAGATTTGGGAACGAAAATTGCAGAAGCCCCTTATAGGGCATGGTGGGAAGTGCAGGCTAATCTTCAAGGCGTGCAACAGTTTGCGAGTGGTTTACAATTCCCAGTGGAAACGGCTTATACGTTCCCACCGAACTATACTCTTGTAGTGGCAATAGCAACGTTGATTTCTGGAGAAACATTTAACTGGACAGCAAGCCAAATAAGCATACCTGTTAATCAAACTTCGTCACAGTTCTAAAAGGAGGGGATTATAATGAGAAAAACAGAATTAACAATAGATCAATTTACTTATTCCCCCCCAACGGCTGGTACGTCTTCAAATATTCTTAGTTATTTAGTTCCTACGAATAGTTATATAATTCTTCGTAATGACGCCAGAATGAGGCTTCGTTTTACAGCCTCTCAAACGTTTACTTATTCGGCAGCTCAATCAAGCGATAATGTTACCGTCACGGTTAGTGGGCCTGTGGCTCAAGTTTCCACTATTTTTGGTACAACGACAAACCCAGACGTTAGTGCTACGGCTTATTGGCAAGCCACTTCACCAACGGCTTATACAACAAAAGTTGAGGCAACGGCTATAAGTGGATCAAACATTACATTTGCAGTCAATGATACTACTTCTACGGCAGCAACTTTAACAGTTTATTATTTGCTTGCAACGGGTACATTCTCTTGGACTGTGAAAGTCCCTGTTTCGGCTGGAGACGTGGCTGCGCAGATATATGGTAATTCCATTGCCAGTGTAAATTCACTCGATCAAACTTCTGACGGTTCTTCAATATATTTTCCACAATTGCTAATACTTCCGCAGAATTTCTCGTTGAATTTGTATGTTACTTCAACTCCTGCTTTGAATATGCAGTTAGGTGCTTCAACCCCTACTCCTAACACGTTGGCGAGTTTGCAAATACCTATTCTGACTGGGCCAATGAGCGAAATTCTCGCCCAAGATCCACAAGTCAAACAACATGTTATTGCTAAGTTATTAAGTTAAGGAGGCGAGAATAATGGCTGTTGTTCTTCAACAAAGTACAACTGTTAATGGCGTAACTGTACCTGCTGTAACTGTTTCTGAAGCAGTATGGCAACAAATGCAAAGTCAGGTAGCAAATGGAGTTCCTATCGCAACCGCCCTCAGCAATGCAACGGCAACGAACGGGCAAAATGTTCTTTCTGCTCTTTCTTCCTATGCTTCTCAAGTTGGAGTGGCTCTTTCTACCGTTGAGAGTGCAATTCAAAGTGCGGCAGCAAATACAGGGGCTGGTAGTGTAACAGGTTCTACCCTAACGTTAAGTAGTAGTAGTAGTACTCCTGTTGGATCTGGAACACCAAGTTCTTCTTCCACGTTAATTTGGATTATAGTAATAGCCGTTGTGGCCGTCATTGTTATATACTTTTATACCAGTAAACATAAGAAGAGAAGGTAACAGCCCTCTTAAATGGGGGCTCACTCCTTCTTAATTTAATGGAAAGGAAGTGATAACAATGGCCACAACAAGTACAACGGCACCTGTTATATACCAAGTAAGTACGGACGAGGTTATAATAAGCGTTAGTTCTTCCGTATCTCCTTCTTCCATAGGCATTGTTTCTAATACAATAAGCGGATTGGGATCGGACGCATTTTGGTGGGCTTATGAAAGCACTCCATTACAAATGGACGGATACAGTCACCAAATTGTGCTTAATTCTGCCACTAATCCTAATTATGTAAGTGAAACTATGGGACTGGCTTCTTTTAACGACGGAATTCTTTACTATTCAGCCTTCCAAGCCACCAGTCAATTCTTTAGTTCTTCCGTTGCTGGGGATTATCTCATAGCATTTCACCTTGATCCTCAAGGCATGTCAGAACCAGCAAATGCAGACGGTTTTTACACGCTGTCTGAAATTGTTTCTTCAAACTATTTAAATTATGCTCATTCTGTACAAAATGCTTTAGTTCCATTAAGTGAAGCAGCACTTGGAATAGCAGGTATACTATTTGGAGGTACTGGCCTTGCAACTGAAAGTGCAACTTTAATTGCACAAGGCATAGCAAGTGCAGGAAACAAAGCAGTACCTTCCACAGCGGCACAACTGCAATCTTTGGCAGTCACGGTGGCACAAGGTGGTTGGAATGCTTATGCCTTAGCAAATGCTCCAACGCCAGTTGGATCTGGAGGGACACCAAGTTCTTCTTCAAATTCAAATATGCTATGGATTATATTGGCAATAGTTGCGGCAGCAATATTGATTCTTTTCATGGTTGGTTCTAAAAAGAGAAAGTGATATTAAATGTCAATAACTAATACTGGATCTGTTTTGATAGAAATACATACTGGTTCAGGGCAAACTTTAAGTACGCAGTACACTTTCACAATGGCATATAATGGAACCACTGTCACTTTAAATACGTCAACTCCAGTCTTGTGGGATAATGGTGTTAATACACTTACCTTTAAGAATGTAGGAGACACTGGCACAGAAGTCCTTGCAATGTCTACTGGCTTTCTAAGTCAGTTGGATAGTGTGTTGGGAGTTACGGCTACCTTAATACAAGCAGGAAGTAATCCTATTTTAAGTTTATCTTTCTCAACTCCAAACTGGGCAAGTAACGTATCAACGTTGAAAAGCTGGGGATATACGGATCCTATCAGTGCTTCACTTTCTCCTACATTTCTTCAATTGGCATATATACAGCCTTCTTCAAATTTGACGTGGCCAATATCTGGGAACATAACAACTGCAAGTGGGACTGCTGTTTCTGGAGCCAATGTAAGTGCTTACATAATAAATTCAGGTACGTCAACATTACTTGCAACAACTAATTCGGGAAGTAACGGATCTTATTCTTTCAATTGTACATTGCCTTCCAGTGCAAACAACACTGTAACTCTTGTGGTTGCTGTTCCACAATACTCTTTCCCAAATATTGTTGCGACTGGGCCTGGCACTTATAATATAACAGCAATTAGTGCACCTTCTACAAGTACCACTTCAACAAATAGTTGGTTAGTCTCGGGAATAGTAAGTGCAACCAATGCCTCAGGTTCAGTTGTAACCATTCCTGGAGCGACTATACAAGCATTGGAAAGTTCAAGCAATGGGCTAACTTTGTTGGGCTTTACTAATACGTTATCTAATGGTGCGTACTCTCTAAGCTTACCCGTAGGAGCAAATTATAACAGCGACGTTGTACTTTCAACAATGCTAAACAATTATACATTTCCCGAAATCACAATCACTGATTCTGGTACTTATAATATATTAGGAGAATATGAATATGGGTTTAATCCTTCACCTATTAGTATAGCATTTTGGAACATAAGCGGTATAGTTGAAGACGCTACAACACTGCAACCTATTCCTGGAGCATTTGTTTATTTTAATGGTACTATTGAAGCCACAGCCAATGCAACGGGCAGTTTCAACTTTTTGGTTTCTTATAGTCAATTTAGTCAATCTACTGCAACGTTACAAGTAACAGCCAATGGATATAATTCAAGTTCTACAACCATTTCTCTTGCAGAATATGGTCAATTTGGTAATAATCTTGTTATTGAATTACAACCTGCCGCTGTCACACCTACACCCGTTCAACCAACAACGTGGACTGTGAGTGGATATGTTGTTAATTACTCTAATTCTCCTATTGCAAATGCAACTATTACGGCATACATAAATTCTCAATCGGTAGCAACTACCACTTCTGGTTCAAATGGTGCATATTCTTTCTCTATACCAGTTGGTTCAAATTTCACAGGTGCGGTTGTTATAAGTGCTTCTTTAAACGGTTATGATTTTGGAGGGAATGTTCAAATAATAAGTCCAGGTACTTATTATTTTTATGGTACCCCAATTGTATGGAATATAATTGGAAGGGTTACGGACGCAAATGGGAACCCGTTGGCTGGAGCAACTATTCAAGCAGTGAATGGGGTAAATAATTCAAATATAGTAACGTCAACAACTTCAGGCTCTGATGGTTCATACTCTTTAACAATATCTGGAGCGGCTACGCAAGTCTCTGTAACTCTTGTTACTTCTTTGAGTGGTTATACCTTTGGTAATGTTGGTATTTCTGGTTCTGGTACTTACAATATTGTTGCTGGGCAGTATACGATTGCAGGAACAGTTGTAGACGCTTCCACTGGTAACCCAATTGATAATGCTTCTATATATTATAATGGAGTGTCTGTGGCAACTACTTCTCTTCAAGGTAACTTTTCTTTCAATGTGCCTTCATTAGGGAAAATACTGCAAGTAAGTGCTTCAACATATATTACACAATCTCAAACAATAAACTCGGCAGTAAGTAATTTAATCATTTCATTGCAAAAGGCCTCCTATACAGTTTCAGGTACAGTCCAAGACGCTACAACGGGAAACCCAATTGCTAATGCTATGGTGTATTATCCCGCTGGTACTTTAAATGGAATACAAACTGGTACATTAGCGGCCACAACAAGTTCGAGCGGTACTTTTTCTTTTACTACCACTCAATATGGTGATACCTTAACAGTTACTTTGAACGGATATACTCCAGTTTCAATATATTCAATAGGCCCTTCCACTGGTACAAATTTAACTATTTCTCTTCAACCTACGCAAGCGGCTTCAAGTACTTGGACGGTTACGGGAATGATAACGGGCACTGCGCCCAAAACGGGAGCAACCAATAAGTTGGGAGGAACTGTAAGTGCTTATGTAGGTGGATATTATGGTTCTCCAGTTGCAACTGCAACCTCAACCGCTGGAGTGGGAACGTATTCTCTAACCATACCATTACCTTCAAATTTTGCAGGAATTGTGATACTTGCAACAACTTCACCAAATTATGAATTTCCGAATGTGGTGATTCATAGTGGAGGCACGCAAAACATGAATGGTCAATGGAATCCTGGATACATTCCTCCAACACCTCCACTATATCCGCCAAGCAATTGGGTTATATCTGGACAAATTACCGCTACCCAACCACCAAATTCGACCACCGTTTATGTGGTAAATGCTACAATACAAGCATATAATGGAGTTTCTACAACTCCAATAGGAAGTACTAATTCTGACTCAAATGGAATGTATACTATTACAATCCCAGCCTCGTCTATACCAAATAGTCTCGTAGAACTTACAGTGACAGCCACTAATTATTCCTTCCCAACAGAGACTTTGTATACTCCAGGAACATGCAATATACAAGGAGAATGGGATAGCAGTAATCCACCAGTGGTGGTACCAACTACATGGACTATGAACGGACAGGTTCAAACAACAAAAACTACTGGCACAAATAGTTCTGTAATTGATTATCTTAACGGAGCAACGGTGACTGCTATATCTGGTTCCAATACATTAGCAACTACAACTTCAGCAGGTACTGGAGGAACAGCAGGATCTTACTCTTTGACGGTTTCAATCTCTGCTATTGTGGATTCGCTTGTTACTCTCACGGCCTCACTCTCTGGATATACATTTAGCGGTGTATCAGTAACGGCGCCAGGTACTTATAATATTAGTGGAACATATATAGGTGGAAACAATCCGAATCCAGTCCCACAGACATATACAATTGCAGGAACTGTATTAAGTGCTACAACGCAAAGTGGAATTGGTGGGGCTTCCATATCCTATAACAATACATTTGAGACAAGCACACAATCTTTAGGTACTTTTGATTTTACGACTACAACATTAGGTCAAATACTAACTGCAAGTGCGAGTGGATATATACCCGCTTCTCAAACGGTTAGTTCGGCTGTAACGAGTTTGGTTATCCTATTAACACCAGTCACAAAATCTTCTACTACCACAAAATCTTCTACTACTTCACCCTCTGCAATAAGTAGTAATCAACCAACGGGATCTTCAAGCAATTCGTGGATAATTTGGGCACTTGTGGCTGCGGCAATTGTTGTGGTTGTGATACTAATGGCAAGTAAGAAGAAAAAATGATTTTGCATTACAATGATTTTGTGTTATTATATATAGAGATATGAAAGATTTTTGGAAAATGATTTTTCATTTGTTGAAAGGAGGAAAGTCTATGACAGGAGAATCAACAGTTGTAAAGGCGGCTGTTACAACGGCTACCGTTTCAAAGGCGGCGACTACTACTGTTTCGAAAGCAGCGACTACTACTGTTTCAAATGCGGCAACCACCACAGTTACGCAAAGTGCCACTACAACTCCACAAAACTCAACACCAAATCTTGTTGCCGATCTCTTAACTTCATGGCCATTAAAAATGTTAATGAATTTCATACCATACGGATCGGATATTGAAGACGTCGTTAGCGTTATCGTAAGTTATATCGAAGATATAGAGCAGGTAGCAACTGCTCAAGGTCAAGGTGTCGCTAAGAAAAGTGTTGTCGTAAGTGCAACTTATGATTATATCATGCAAAAATTCCCAGCATTGAATGATTTAGGTTTCATTGGACAGTATGCTGTTAAATGGGCTCTTAACGGTATTGTAGATTTCATTGTGTCAATGAAAAACAAATACGGATGGAGTTGGATTCCAATTGCCAACTAAAGCATTTGTATTTTCAGGTGGTGGAGCATATGCTGTTCCAGAACTTGGTATGGTTCAATACATTGAAGAATCACACTTATTTAATCCTGCTAATGATATAGCAATAGGGACTTCGTTTGGAGCAATAGCGGCTGGTTCTTTAACCGTAAGCCATTCTTCTGAAACAATGTTAGCAATGCTTAAGGACTTTGAAAATATAAGTGCGAATGCTTTAAATCCCTTTTCAATACTTTGGGACGCTCTTACCTTTTCGTCTGCGTGGGGATTGCAACATTTAATAAGTATTCTTGGGCCGTACTTTGGAGGCGTGCGTAGTACAACATGGCCACAGGGCTTAATTACTTGCGCAACTGATCTGACTACAATGCAACCGTATTATTTCAATGATTCCACTTTTACAACTCAAAACATTACTTGTTTAGAGGCAATAGCAGCGTCAGCGTCAATTCCTTTATTATTTGCCCCAGTTACTCATAACAGTTCAGTGTTTGTAGACGGTGGCATTGTTGAGAATACCCCCACTACTCCAGCACAGGGCAAAGATAAGATATACATTTTGGGTAATAAATCTGGAAGCAATTACTACATTTTGATCAACAGCCTTGAATCTTATTTAAATGCTTTGATCGAAGGCCCTATGTTCGACTTGAACGAAGCATTCACTAAATACCAAAGTCAAGATAACTTTATAGGTTTTAGTTCTCTGGCAAAGAATCCATTAGATTTTTCAAGTTATGAGGAAGATTTTGAAGAAGGATATCGTCAAGCGAAACAATACTTTGAGACATATCCCGTAAACGTTAGCGATATCTGAATTACAACATTTGAAAGGAGGGACACAGAATGGATATGAATCTTTTCTATTTGTTTGTGAGTGCAGTTGTGTATGTGTTTGGATTGATTGAGATTAAAAGAGTGGATAAACAGAAAGATTCTTTTGCAACAGGTTTATTCTTATTCGTTCTTCAATTTGTTATTCTACCATTTACCATTGATTTTGTTTCATGGTTTATTAAAATGGGTGCAGAATCAAGCGTTCCAATTGCAACGTACTTGCAAGGATTATTTATAGGTTCGGTGTTTATTGCTATTTACTATTTCTTCAGAGTTTACGATTACTATCTCAAAAATCCTGCTGGCAGTAAACAACCTAATGATAAGCAACCGACTCCTCCTCAACAGTGAGTGGTGCTTCCCCAGTAATCGGGGAATCGAAACGGGGCAACAAGCCCCGTCTACGGGAGATAGCCTCCCCGTACTGACGAGATAGGCTTAAGGAGGTGTATGTAATGGCAACAACTAACAACATTCAAAATGCGAATCCTTATAAAGAAGTCACAGTACAATTACAGTCAGGGCCAGCCACATACGAAATAAGTGAAATAGGATACGGTTTTGCAGTACTCGAATGCGACGATCAATCTGGGGTGGTATATGTTGAAACCACTCAATCGAATCCTATTCCGTTAACTGAAGTTGGTACAATATCCTTTCCTGGTGGATTTAATAAATTAGTTATAAAGAATTTTGAAACAGTAATAGGTACAGAAGTGGTATCACTTCTAATTTATAAAAGTACTGACGCTTATGTATTCCCAATTTCACCATTCAGAGAAGTTGCTGACGCAATGACTTCTTTTCAATGGCCTATTTTGGCGGCTGGAAATTCTTCCATTCAATATGATCTGTGGGAAGTGAACGCTGCTTCAACCGAAACGCAAACATACACACCAGCAAACATGCAATATTTCCCGTCTTTACCTTTAATTAACTCAATTCAAATTTTAAGTATTGCTTCTGGATCACAATTTGCTCTTGCCACAACTGCTATTACAAGCATATCTTCATTAGAACCAACGTTGCAACCATCCATTTCTTCAACATATTTTACAGCACTACCAGCGGAGTTTAAAGTTATGGGATATACGGCAGTGTATACGCCTACGGTAACGGCCAGTGGCACAAATGTATTCTTGATTTCATTACAACAACCATTAACTATGGCACAACTTTCTGCATTCTACGGGATATAATATGGCTAACGACGCCGTTCAAGCGGTTGGTATAAGAGCACAAACTGTTACAGCAGGTGCTAATTACATTGAAGATTGGGGTGCTAATCTTCTCGTCCCAATAATTGCTAATTCGTCTGCAACACCCGAAGGCGAATTAAATGGAGTTCAAGAGTTTCTAACTTTGATTTCAAACAAAGCAGGCATAACTATCAGTACTCCAGAAGACGTATGGAAATATACAACATTTATAGAATACACAGCGGATTCACGCGACGTTGCGGTACTAAATCTTTCAAATTCAGAAATTATATCACAACCCGTTGCTTTTTCTTTAGCAACGAATATTTTACAATCAGCAAATTACACACTTACAACATTTTCAGGAGAATGTTCTGCATTTGCAAGATTATATGCGGCAACTCAATCTGTTTTAGGTAGTACTACGGTATATTCTGTATATATTCAAGGTTCCTCAGCGTCTCATGCTGCGAATGTGTTTTATTATACCAACGATCCAAGTACGTGGTATCTCATGGACTACGATCTTATGTACATTGGAAACAGCCCCTGGCAACTCGTTGCATATCTTTGGAGTACAACTTATCAATACGGGTGGACTTCTGACTATTACATAACATTTGTACAAGATATATTTTATAATGGTAAAATACTTTCAAGTTATCTTAATCCAATAGCGTGTGATTCTCTTTCGGATCTAATTGCAAATGAAATTGTATCAGTTGGGAATGCTCCAACTTCGATCACTAATTTTTCTACAACCAGTCAATGGGCACCAACTCAAACAGCGGCTAACAACTATTTTCAGATAGCACCTATTGCAAGTCCTTCAATCTTACAAAACATTACAACGTTCTTAGAAGAAAATTATATATTTGTTTTAGGAGTTATAGGCATTTTATTGTTTCTCATTTTAACTTAAGGAGGTAATTTTATGGCAAGCAGAACAAGAAGCAGAAAAGGCACAGCAAGTGCTGACGGAAAAAAAGCAATGGATCTTGCGAGATCTTATCGTGCTGAGGGCTATGATAGTTCCAGAGCATTGAAAATGGCATGGGAGGATATAAGAGAGTCACAAGGCATACATAAGTCTCGTGTGCGCTCTTATGCAAAAAGAGCAAGAGTTTCTCATGCAACAAGAGGATCAAAGATTCCGAAGAAGTATGTAGCAGCAGAAGAAAGACTAAAACAGATAGGCCGTCACGTTCCACACCATTTGAACCATTTGAATACAGGAAGCAGTCATAAATTCAAATCAGTAATGGACAAAGCATGGGACGAAATGGAAGCAAATGGCATGACAATGAGTAAAGCCCTTAAAAGTGCTTGGAGAAAGAAATAATTATGGTTGACACGTGGGTAGCAGGTTGGAGGTGCTGACATGTTTAACATTGGCATAGCGTATGTTTCAAATTTATCTTCATATATATATTCTTCAGATTGGCTGCTACCCACAGCCTTCCTTAATCTTAATCAACAAATCTATTATATAAAGAAGTATCTGTCATTATGGAAAACATAGAAGGTTTATCACAGTTGGAGGCAATAGAAATGGACGAAAGAGAAAAACTTGCTCAATTGGATAACAAGGTTGTGAATCTGCAACAATCCCTTGAAAAAATAGAAAATAGTTTAGTCAAGTATACTGATAATGCTTCAGCACGCGATCGTGAAATTGTGGATTTACAAACTACATTAAAAGATTTTGTTGCGACAATGCAGACTGTGGTAACCGATTTAAAAGAAATCACGACTCAAAATAGCAAAATGATCACAAATATGAATATACGTTTGACAACGGTGGAAGATAATCTTGCAACAGTAAGCCAATCTCTTGACGCCAAACAACGACTTATACAATGGCTTACACTAATTCTAATCCCAGCAGGAGTATCTCTTATAATAGAGAGTCTTCGATTGTTCAAATAAACGAAAGAGAGGTGAACAATATGGCAACTGGAACATACGAGAAAGTTAGAGGTTATACATATAAAAGGAAGGCAAAGACAATCACCAAGAAAGGGCCACACAACAAAACAGAGACAGTGCATTTAAAACCAGAGATTGTACACGTTCGCCCTCATAAAGCAAGTAGGCCAAAGGTAAGGAAAACTCAAATCACGTTAAACAGAAATCAAGATTATGAATTCACAACTGAATCGTGGAAAAAACCAAATGCATACCAAACAGCACATTTAAACTCTTCTTGCTTTTTAGACCCGAGCGATCGCAAATATCCAATCAAGAAACAAGACAACGGCCCTATATATGTTCATGCCCTTGTCGCAGCAGCGCATTATGCCTCACCTTCAATGTGGGACGATCCTCCTGTATACAAAAAGGCACACCAACTGTTGGCTATATATGCAAAATCTAAGGAAGGTAAAACAAGGAGTTCTTCTACGAAAAGGAGGAAATAAAATGCCAATTATTCTACCAAGTGGCGGAATAGCCCAATCTATGCTTCACCTTGACGACGTACAATTAAGTACCACAAATTCAACGCCTACATTGCTAAAAACGTTTAGATTCACACAATCCAGTGCTAACCCTGTCCATTCACTAAACATTTATATCTCAGCATGGGTGGCAAATGCCGCCTCAACTGGAACAATATACATAAACATTAACGGTGGTGCTTATACAACTCTGACAACCACAAGTACAACGGAAACAA
>JABEBX010020530.1_pt1 | contig 20940 bp, 12 predicted proteins | sample 7245971 | NCBI WGS metagenome assembly JABEBX01 (sample SAMN14506365, study PRJNA622280) | hot springs metagenome | biome: hot spring [ENVO:00000051]|acidic hot spring [ENVO:00002120]; feature: spring [ENVO:00000027]|sediment [ENVO:00002007]; material: sediment environment [ENVO:01001048]... | reverse complement strand
GGCCACTGCATCGTCGTCTCGCGCCAGCGGCGCTCGGTCTCCGCCGCAGGCAACGTGACGACCGTTCCCCGCCCCATGTCGCAATGCAGCGCGCCGCCCTCGGCAAAGCACCGGCTCCAGACAATCTCGCCGGGCTTGCCAATGCCTTTAAGCGTGCCGCCGCCGAGCGGGAAGTACATGGGAGGCTGGCGCTCGCTGCGCGCGCCCGCGTAGCCGCCCACAAAGTGATTGGCCGGCGCGGCGCCTGAGATCTGCAGAAGCCAGACAAAATCGTCGATCCCCTCCCCCTTGTAGTGCTCCCCCCAGCGCACGTCGTGCAGCGTGGTCGAGGGATCGAGACCCAGAGCCGTCCAGCAGCGGTTCGTAATCAGCGCATCAACTCCCGCGCACTCATCCACTTCGTTGAAGTGCGGCAGCGGCCCGCCCGCATACAGCTCATCCGTTGTTCCCTCGGCGTAGACCGGCGGTCGCTCGGCGTTGTTCAACATGCCCTCGGCGAGGTCCGAAGCGGGCGCCATATCCTTCAACCCCTGCTGGTACTGGATGCCGATCATGTCGCAGCCGAACTCGTGCGCGATGCGGACCGCGGCAATGTACATCTTGCACTGGCCGAGCACCTGGTTGAGCGTAAGCTCCGTGGCCTCGTCCGTGCCGAAATCGAACTTGACGCCCTTCGCAACCAGCCAGTCATAGACGGCCATGGCTTCGTCGTCGCCCACGGTGCGCATTCGGGCCACAAGCGCCGACTGGCTGAGCCGCTCCTTGAAGATGCCGGCAGGATTCAGCAGTTCGTCATCGATGATGGCGTTGTACATGCCCATGCAGCCTTCATCGAAGATGCCCATGATAGCCTTGCGATGCTTAAGCGCCGCAGCGAGCGAGGCCCCCAGCTTCGCGCTCTCGGCGGGCAGCCTGCCGACATCGAGCGCATGCACATGCGAAAGGTCGTGCGTAATCCTGCCGGTCTTCAGCCACTCGTCGAGCGCCTTGTCAAAGTACGCATCGGTAAAATCCCTGCTCCAGATCGAGGAAAAGGGCTTGCCGGCCTTGACCAGCGAGCCATTCAAATTCAGCAGGCCCACCAGCCCCGGCCATTGGCCCGACCAGTTGGCAACGGTGAGAATCGGCCCGCGATGGCTGCGCAAACCGGGCAGAACATGGTGCGTGTACTGCCACGCCGCGGTGGCGAACACCAGCTTCGCGTCGGGATGAATCTTCATGAAGACATCCATGCCCTGCCGCTGCGAGGAGATGAAGCCGTGCTTCGCCTTCTCGTCATAGGCGTGGGCGCGGACGAGCTTGTAGCCCTTCTGCGCAAAGGCCGCGACGAGCTTCGCTTCCATGTCGCGCTGCGCGGGCCAACAGACCTGGTTCGCCGACTGGCGCAGGTCGCCGCTGGTCACGAGCAAGACCTCGTTGGCGTCGGGTTTCGCGATTTCCTCGTTGCTTTGCCTCATTTTCAACCTTCTCCGTTAACGATTTCGAAAACCAAGAAAAACTATACACCCTGAAGCTCGAAAGAGGCTTGAATGCGGGAGATGGCCGTGAGATCCGGTTCCGCGAACCGGAAGCGAAAGCCAGACAAATGGCATGGGCGGGCCGATAGCGTGGCGGCTTGAAAACCTGAGCCCTCACTCGCCGTTACTGCACAATGTCGCGGTGCAGGGCCTTGACCTGATAACCGGCTTTCTTGAGCCGCCTGGCCATCTCTTCGGCCATCATCACGCTGCGGTGCTGGCCGCCGGTACAGCCGAAAGCCACGGTCAGGTAGCTCTTGCCCTCATTCACGTAGTGCGGCAGCAGGTAAAGCATCAGATCCGTGACCCGATCAAGGAATTCCTTGGTCTGAGGAAAGCCGCGCACATAGCCGGCAACCTTGGGATCGAGGCCGGTTTTCTTGCGAAACTCCGGCACAAAGTGCGGATTGGGCAGGAACCTTATATCGAAGACCATATCGGCGTCGAGCGGAACACCGTTCTTGAATCCGAAGCTCAGGCAGGAGACGAGGAGCCGCTTCGATTCATCCTCGTGTCCGAACCGGGCCAGGATGTCGGCGCGCAACTCGTGCACGTTGAAGTTGGAGGTATCGATGAGCGTGTCGGCAACATTGCGGATGGGGTCGAGCAGTTGCCGCTCTTCAACAATCGAGCGCCACACGGTCTCGGAGCGGCCCAGCGGATGCGGTCTGCGCGTCTCCGAGTAGCGGCGAACCAGCACCGCATCCTGGGCGTCGAGAAACACCACGCGCGTTTCGAGCAGCTTCTTCAGGCGCTTCAGAATCTCGGGCAGCCGGTCAAGGGTCACGCCCTCGCGCACGTCCACCACAATGGCCGCGCGCATCATATCGGCGGATGAACTGATCAGCCCGGCAAAATCAAGCAGAAGCTCCAGCGGAAGATTGTCAACGCAGTGAAATCCAAGATCCTCGAAGGCCTTGAGCGCCGAGGCCTTCCCTGCGCCGGAGATTCCGGTAACAATCACCAGTTGCTTTGCACCGCGCGGACAGGCGTCCGTCCGCGCAGAACCCGGCTTGGGCGATTGTTTCACTGGCTTCCGCGGGCGGGCGCTTGCTCGCGATTGGCCCTCTTTGTGCGTTGATCTTCCGGGCGGCATGGGAACATGCTACACCGGCGGGGCATAAGCTGGAGCGCGCCGGCTGGAATTCAGGCGGGAGAAGCGCCTGCGCGCGCGCTGGACTGCGCCAGATCGAGCGCCTGCTCCGGATCGAGGGCGGGCGACATGAGCAGTCCCTGGCCAAGCGTGCATCCCATGCGAACGAGCGATACTACCTGATCGCGGGCGTCGATTCCCTGCGCAACAACGGGCAGACCGATAGTGTTGGCAAAGCGGACGACCGATTCCAACACCGCCCACTGCCGGCCTGCCAAGCTGGCCACAGCCGTGAGCCGGGGCGCCAGCTTGACCATCGCGACCGGTAGTTGCAGAAGAAGATTCAAAGGCGCCAGGCTGCTGCCGAAGTCGTCAATCGCCACGCGCACATGGCAATCCGCGAGCCGCTGCAGAACCGCAACCGCCTCATCGGGATTTTCGTTGAGCGCGGTTTCAGGAACCTCAAAAACAAGACGCGACGCATCGGCGCCGCTCTCCGAAAGCGCCCGCCTCAGTTGCGAGATCAGCTCTGCGTGGAAGAGCTGCCGCCGCGTAAGATTGATCGAGACAAACAGATCCGGCTGCGGTAATGCCTCGCTCCAGATACGCAACCGGGCGCAAACCGCGCTCAGCGTCTCCCTGCCCAGCGCGAGAGAAAGTCCTGTGTCTTCGGCGAGCATCGACGCGCAGCCGAAATCCTCCACGGTTTCATCGGCGCGGCAAAGGCAGATCTGCGATTCGAATCCCTCAAGCTTGCCGCTGGTCAGGCGATAGATCGGCTGATAGCGAAAGGCGAACTGCCGCCTGTCAAGAGCCGTGCGTAGTTCTCGCTCACGCTCCTGCTGGCTGGTGACACAAACTTCGAGATGCTTGTCGAAGATCTCGTAACGGCCGCGGCCTCCCTGCTTGGCGCGGTACATGGCGAAGTCGGCGTCGCGAAGCAGTTGATCGGGAGCGGTGTGCTCGGGACCGGCCATAGCTGCGCCAATGCTCGCGCCGGCCTGCACAATGTGCCCGAAAATGTCGAAGGGCCTGCCCAGTTCGCGCAGAATACGTTTGGCCACGATTTCAAGATCGCCTGCGGTGACGATGTTTTCAACAAGAACCGCAAACTCGTCGCCGCCGAGACGCGCGGCCGAGTCCTGGGGGCGCAGCGAGGAGCGCAGGCGGCCGGCAATTGACATCAACAGAACGTCGCCGGCGGCGTGGCCCAGATTGTCGTTCACTGCTTTGAATTGGTCGAGATCGACATAGAGCACGCCGCAGCCATTCTCGGGATGGCGCAGGCGGCGGGTAAGCGTCAGGTGCAGCCGGTCCAGAAAGAGAGCGCGGTTGGGCAGTCCGGTGAGCACGTCATGCATGGCGTCATGCTGCAACTTGGCCTCAGTCGCTTTCATCTCGCCAATTTCGCGAAAGGTGAAGACATAACCCACCTTGTCGCCGCCCACCAGGAGCGGCGCAATCCGCATGCTCACATCCACCAGTTCGCCGGCCTTGTTGACACGCACCGTCTCCATGGTTGCGCCGCCTTGCTCGTCGACCGCCCGCAGCAGCATGGCATTCTCGTTCAGACGGGTTTCCGGTACGATCAACTCGCGCAGACTGCCTCCGCCGGTCTCTTCCGCGGTGTAGCCAAACATGCCCGTGAATGCCGGATTGGTATAAAGCACGTGGTTCTGATGCTCGATGGCGACAGCCTCAGGGAGGCTCGAAAGCACATCTTCCATCAGCCGCGACTTCGGCGCCCGCTCCTTTTCGCTCGGATGGGCCACGATGACCGCTTCGCGCTGTTGCGCATTGGAGATGCTGTAGGTGCCTTCGACGGGCACCAGGCGGTTATTGGGCGCCGGAAGCGTGGCATGAAAGGGGCTGCCGTGCTGTGTACCGGTCAGCTTCGTCCGCGGTTCGGCTGTGCCGGGAAAGAGTCCCCAGAGAACATCCTCAACCGGACACGCAATCCATTCGCCCCCGGTCAGGCCCAATAATTGCCGAGCCTCTGCGTTGGCAAAAACAATCTTGCCGGCACGCTCCAGAAAAACCAGGACCGGGAGAGCGTCGAGGACCTCACGTTGGGCCTCGATATTTGTATTTCCCTCTGAATGCGCTTCCATGGCCTCCCCGGGCCCCGCCGCTAGAAGTGTTGGCATAGACAGGTGATCCCCGCCGGATCCGGCCGTAAGAACTTGAGCAGCCATTCCTTCGATCGTATGCGACGCGCAGCAAGGCAACCATCCCCAAAACTGGTCAACCAGTGCAACCAAAGTCCGAACGGCTGCCCAAAATAGGCACGTGCTTGAACCCGGTGAGTCTCCGTGAATAGAAACGGAAGAAAATGCGGAACACTCAACGCGGTAAAAACACGGCCCGGCCACGTTTCACCCGCTGAGAATCCGAAAGATACACGGGCTTGCGGATTCTCGTAGATGAATAACAGAAGCTCGATAAAAGGCCGCCACCATCCACAGATCGACAGCGTCGGAGCAGTCTTCGAGCCACACTCCTCTTATGGATTCGGCCCCGAAGGGTGAAGACCTTCTACCCCATCCTTTCCGCGGAAACAGCGGAAAGGATGGGGCGCTCAGGTTTCAGATTTGAGGGGTGAATCAACTGACTGACGTGCTGCTTTCGATCGGACCTCGGTTTAGGTTCGTTATGGAATCTCCACCAGCTCCATCTGGCCGTCTCGGCGGCGATGAAGGGCGTACATCTCTCCGTTCGCCGTGCGGAAGATGAGCAGGTCGCGGTCCTGAAACTCCGCATCCTTGACGGCCTCTTCAATCGTCATGGGCTTTAGTGCAACAGCTTCACTGCTCTTGACGATATGTGGCTCGACGACCGCGGCGCTCGCAGGAAACGAGTGCACGGCGATGGACGCCCGCGCCTTGCCGCGTGCCCGCTTGCCCTCTTCTGCCGCAAGCTCAGGCTCAACGCGCGCCCTGGGCCGCGCCACGGGAGGCGCCGTGAGCACCTTGTCCTCTTTGGGAAGGCGCTTGCTCACAATACGACGGTCGCGATAGCGATGGGTCTGGTGTTCCGCGTGCGCAATGGCCTCGCGCAGCGCCGCGTCCGGCGAGTCTCCCTTGCCCGTCGCGGCAAACTTCTGCGAGCGGGCCAGTATATTCAATTCGACGATCTGAAGATGCCTTTGAGCGCTGAAAATAATGCTGGCCCGCGCGGTGCGGCCCAGAATGCGCCCAATACGTTCCATTCCCTCCTCGGCCTGCGCGCGCAGAGCCTTGGAGATCCTGCCATTTCTTGCGGTGATTGCTACTTGCATGATCGCCTCCGCTGGCTGGTTATTTGCCCGCGTCAAAATCGGCGCCGGTGCTCGACAGTATATGACGATTCAGCTTCCAGCGACCAGCCGCGGCTGGCTTTCAGATCTCCCAGCGCAGCAGCACCGTGCCCACGGTAAAGCCCGCTCCGACTGCGGCCAGCAGCACCAGATCGCCCTTTTTCAGCTTGCCCTCTTCGACGGCGGTCTCCATCGCCAGGGGAATCGTTCCGGCCGAGGTATTGCCGTACTTTTCGATGTTGATCACGACGCGGTCGGAGCTCAAACCCAGCCGCTCGGCCGTGGAGTTGATAATACGAAGGTTCGCCTGATGAGGAATAAAGCAGCCCAGTTCGGCGCCGCTGACGCCGTTGCGCGCAAGCAGCCTCTCGGTCGCCTCAGCCATCTTGCGCACCGCAAATTTGTACACCGCGGGACCATCCTGATAGATGTAATGCCATTTCTTGTCCACGGTCTCGTGGGTCGAGGGATTCAGGCTGCCGCCGCCCTTGAGGTTCAGGCTCACGCCGCCCGATCCGTCGATCTCGTTCAAAGAGTCGATAAAGCCGACCTCATCCTCCGCGGCTGGCTCCAGCAGCACCGCTCCCCCACCGTCGCCGAACAAAACACAGGTCATGCGGTCTGTGTAGTCGGTCATGCGTGTGTTGGCGTCGGCGCCGCAGACTAGAACCTTGCTATAGGCGCCGCTCTCGATCATCCTCACACCCGCCTGCAACGCATAAATAAAGCCCGAACAGCCGCCCGAAACATCGAACCCCCAGCAGTTGCTGGCGCCAATCTTGTTCTGCACCAGGCAGGCCGTCGAGGGAAACATCATGTCGGGCGTTACCGTGCCCACGATGATGACCTCAACTTCATGGGGACCGATACCGCGCGCCGCCAGACACTTCTTTGCGGCTGCCGTGCAGATGTCGCTCACGCCCAGGCCGGGGGCGAGCCTATGGCGCTCCTTGATCCCCGTGCGCTCCGTAATCCACTGGTCGCTGGTTTCGACGATCTTTTCGAGGTCTTGATTGGTGATGACATCGGGAGGAACATACGTTCCGAAGGCTGAAATCTTGGCGCGGTGGCCCACCACGGGGCGAACAGTCAGGCTCAATGCATCTCTCCTTGCGCGGCGGACCTGGTCCCTTGATCGTGTGGTTCCTTGGTCCCTGCTTTTCGCAAAAAAGTGCCGGGGAACCTACTGCGCCCGTACGAGCCCGTTACCGTTGCTTCCTTCCGGACCTGGCGGGGTTGGCGGGATTACGTCGCGTAAGACCCGGCACTTGATGATTTTAGCACTCAGACCACAGCGAGGCTGCGTGCAGGTCACTCCAAGGCGGCAAGAACTCTGAACACCGCAATTTCCGCCCCTCTTATCCACATTGAGGCCATTTATTCGCGTTGACCCTGCCATCCGGCGCCCGTAAAGTCTCTTATAAAGCGGTGAATTTCCGCCTTTGCGCAGTACGTTGAGAGTCCTCGGGCAGACACCCCGAGAAACTTCAAGCGCGAGCTCACCAACCCGGAGCAAACATGCTGAAACTAAAGAAGATTCACATCCTCGGCTTTAAGAGCTTTTGCGACCGTACGGAAGTGACCTTGGCGGGCACGGGGATTGCCGTGGTGGTGGGTCCGAACGGGTGCGGCAAGTCGAACATTCTCGACGGCGTGACCTGGGTGCTGGGCGAGCAGAGCGCCAAGTCCCTGCGCGGCTCGCACATGCAGGATCTGATCTTTGCCGGCACGCGCGATCGAAAAGCTCTGGGCATGGCGGAAGTCACACTGACCATGGTCGATCCCGAGAGTTACGAGGGACCGGTACCGGTTGAACCAGAGGTCGTGGTCGATCACGAGGGGCCGGCGGATTGGGACGAAGAGGAACTGCGCCGCCAGCGTGCCGCCGAGGCTGAAGAGATCGCCGCCAACGAGCAGCCGGGACAGGTGGTTGAAGATGAGTCCGCCGATGGTGCTCCAGCGTCCGCCTCGGGCGAGAACCCGGGCGCGAGCGCCGAGACCAGTCAAGGCCCGCAGGGCGTGGTCTTGAAGATTCGCCGCCGCAAGTTCCACTCGAAGCCGCAGAAGGGCGAGGTTGTCATCACGCGGCGGCTGTTCCGTACCGGCGAAAGCGAGTACCTGCTCAACGGCAAGCTCTGCCGCCTGCGCGACATTCAGGACATCTTCATGGGCACTGGCCTGGGGCCCGAAAGTTACGCCATCATCGGACAGGAGCGCATCGGGCAACTGCTCAGCTCGAAGCCGCACGAGCGGCGCGCGATTATCGAAGAGGCCGCCGGGATTACCCGCTTCAAGACCAAGAAGCGGCTGGCTGAGCTGCGGCTCGAAAGCGCAAAGCAGAACCTGGCGCGCGTGGACGATATTTTTGAAGAGGTCACGCGGCAGATGAACAGCCTCAAGCGCCAGGCGGCGAAGGCCGAGCGCTATGCCGCGGTGCGCGAAGAGCTTCGCGGACGCCTGCGCGTGGTGCTGGCCAGCCGCATGGCGGCAATGGACGCCGACCAGGCTCGCCTCGATGCCGAGATCGCGGCGTTCACCGAGCAGGTCAATCACGCGATCGAGGAGATTGCGCAGCAGGAGGCAAGCCAGCATGCGCTCACTGAACGCGGCTACGAGTTGGACCGCGAGGGCCAGGAGACACAGACGCGCAGCAATACAGCGGCCGTCGAACTGGAGCGGGCCGCGGCGCGCGAGCGCAGCAACACGGAGCGTGTGAGCGACCTGGAGACGCGGATCGCCGCCTCCGCCGCGGAACTCGAGCAGACACGGACGCAACTGGCTGGCATTGAAGAGGAGCGCGCGCAGCAGAAGAGCTTTCTTGAAACCGCAGCCGGTGAGGCGCGCGAGTTCCATGCCAAGGTGGAGGCGCGGCAGCATGAGGCGCGCGCAGCCGCCGAAGAGGTCTTCAAGGCTGAGCGGGATCTCGAAGCCGAACGCCGCCACGCCATGCACCTGCTCACGCTCTCAGCCAACGCGCGCAACTACATCGCTCAGGGCGAAGAAAGCTTGGCCTCACTGGATCGCGAGGCCGAGCGGCTCAGCGGCGAAATGGGCCAGGCGCGCAACGAACAGGAGAACCTGGGCGTGCAGATTGCCGAGTCGCGGCTGCGCCATGAGGCGGCGGACGCGACCGTGAAGCGGCTGGAGCAGGAGATTGCCGCGCTGCGCGAGACGGTCGCCGCCAAGCGCAGCGCAGAAAGCGCGCGCCGCGCCGAGGCCAACCGCCTGCGTGGCGAACAGGCAGCCGTCGCCGGACGACGGGATTCCCTCCAGGCACTGATTCGCAACCACGGCTACGCCACCGACTCTGTACGCCGATTGCTCAAGCCCGGAGCCTTGGGACCGTCGGTCGCGCCGGTGGGCACGCTCGCCGACCTCCTCGAAGTCAGCGGCGAGTATGAGGGCGTGGTGGATGAGTTCCTGCGTGAAGAGCTGAACTACGTGGTCGTAGAAAGCTGGGGCGTGGCCGAAGAGGGCGTGCGCGTGCTCAAGACCAGCGATGGCCGGGCAACGTTCCTGATCCACTCCGATGCGCAGGGCGAGCTCTTCGCCTCCGACGAGATCCAGGTGAACGAGCCCAGCGTCATTCCCCTGCGCGATGCCGTCAAGGTGCTGAACGGCCTGGGGCGCTCGCTCGAAAGAGTGCTGCCCAAGCTGCGCCACGGCTATCTCACCGAAAATGCCATCGACGCGCAGAGGCTGGCGCTGCGCTATGAGCACGCATATTTTCTGACCCCGGACGGCGAGTGCTTCCACCGCTCGACGGTAACGGGCGGCAAGCCGGCCAGCGAGGGCCCTCTGGCGCTGAAGCGCGAGCTGCGCGAGACTGAGAACCGGCTGGCAAAACTCGAAGCCAACCTCAATCAGGCGCAACAGGAGGCCGAGGCGCTCAGCCGCGAGATCGAGGAGACGACGGCGCAACTCGAAGCCCGCGGCGAGGAGCGGCGGCAAAGCGCCAGCGAAGCAGCCACGCTGGCTGCGGCGCTCAGGCAGATGGAGACCGAGGCGCAGCGCATCGATCGCCGCTTGCAGGAATGGCAGTCGCAGGCAGCGCGCAATAAGGAAGCGCGCGAGGCAAAGCTCCGGGCGGTCGCCGAAAAACGCGAAGAAGCTGCACGGCTCGAAAATGAGCACAACCAGGCCGACAGTGGACTGAATACGCGCCTGGCGGAACTGGAAACCCTGCGACTGAAGCGCGAGGCCGTACAACAGGATGCCGCGCAGATGACCGCTGAGCTGGCCGGCCTCGAAGAACGGCGGCGCGGCGCTGAAGCGGCCTTCCAGCGCATTGACCGGCTCTTCGGCGACCTGACCCGGCGAGTGCAATCGATCGAACAGCAAAGGATCGCGGCAGAGAAGGAACGCGAGCAGCGCATCCAGGAAAACATCGCACTGGTCGCGCGCCAGAAGGAACTGACCGAAATTCGCGCGGAAGCGCTGGCCCGGTCGCAGGCGATCGCCGAACAGGCACAGACACTGCGCGCGCAGCTGGCCGAAATAGAAACGCAACTCAAGACCGGGCGCGCCGCGCTCGATCAGTTGCGCGAAACCCGCGCCGGACTTTCGAGCGAACTCGCCAAGCTGCACTCCGATCTCGAATATCTCGAGGCAAGCTGCCTGGCCGAGGTAAACGTCGAGGCGCAGGTGCTGCGCTCCGACGAGGAGATTGCGCGACTCGCCGGCGAAGAACTCGCCGCCGAAGAAGAAACCTGCCGCGGCCTCAGGCAGCGGTTGGAACAGATGGGCCCGGTAAACATGATGGCGCTCGACGAGTACAAGGAGACCGCGGAGCGCCACCAGTTCCTGCAGACGCAGCGCCAGGATCTGATCGAGTCGATCGAAAACACGCAGGAGACCATCAAGGAGATCGAGCAGCTCTCGCGCACTCGGTTCGATGAGGCCTTTACCCGGATCAACGAGAACTTCGGCAAGGTCTTTGCGCAGCTCTTCCGCGGCGGACAGGCCTTCCTGCGCGTAACCGACGCGGAGAACCAGGACGAGAGCGGCCTCGACATCGTCGTGTCGCCGCCGGGCAAAAAGCTGCAAAACGTGCTGCTGCTCTCGGGCGGCGAAAAGGCGCTCACGGCACTGGCGCTGCTGATGGGTATCTTCCAGTTCCGGCCCAGCCCCTTCTGCGTGCTCGACGAAGTCGATGCGCCGCTGGACGAAACCAACGTCGGCCGCTTCGCCGACCTGATCGGCTCGCTCGGCCGGGACACCCAGTTCCTGATCGTCACCCACTCCAAACGCATGATGCAGGCCGCCGACATGATCTATGGCGTCACCATGCAGGAGCCGGGTGTATCCAAAATTGTCAGCGTGCGTCTGGGCCAGCGGGAGCAGCGGCGGGCCACGGCGTGAGAGCGGGGGCTAATAGACGGCAGGCAGCGAAGAGCCTCCGCACTCCGACTGTCTTCTGTCTGCCGGAGTAGAACGTGCCAGGAAAACTCGAAGTGATTGTCGGGCCGATGCGAAGCAATAAGACTGCCGAGTTGTTGCGCCGCATCGAAACGCGCCGCGAGTACGCCCGGCAATACGTGATGCTGCTCAAGCCGAGCGCCGACACCAAGGCCGCCGGCGGCTTGGTCGAAAGCCGCAATCGCAACGGCTGCGGAAAGATGGAGGCGGTCGAGTTCCCTTCCCATGATCCGTGGTCGGTTCTGCCCGTCATTGCAGAGACGGAGCAGCGTATCGGCAAGCGTGTCGATTGCATTGCCATCGACGAGGGCCAGTTCGTCCATGAGGTGTTTCTTTCTCGAGTGTCCGACACGACAGTACCGACTGCCGAATTCAGCTTCGCTTCATTTCAGATTGGTAGAATGAGATTGAATTATCTCATCGTTGAATTTTTTCCGCCCCGCTGTCCGCGAATGTCGGCATCCTCCGGCTACCCAGATAAAGCCGGGGACATTTGTTCCGTTATTAGACGCCAAAACGAGTTTGGGGATTACACTATCTCTAAGGATGCGTCTATAACTTTAGCGTTCAGCATCAGAGGAACGGATTGTTCCGGAGCCCGGAGTGAGCAGCCGTCGCTTGCAAGGCTTGTGTGGTCTCTGCATGTGATTGACAGCAGGCTTCTTGGAGATATCTTCCGATGTGTGGGATTGCCGGCTATACGCAATGCTTCCGCCCCTTGCCACCCGGTGTCATCGACTCTGGCCTTCGTGGTCTGGTCCATCGAGGACCGGATTGTCAGTCCGCGTTTTCCACTCAGAATGTAAGTTTAGGGGCGACAAGGCTGCGTATCGTGGATCTGGACGGTGGCGACCAGCCGCTGCACAGCCCGGATGGCGACTGCACGCTGGTCTTCAATGGCGAAATCTACAATCATGGTGTCCTGCGCAAGGAACTGGAATCGCTGGGCCACAGCTTTCGAACCCGATGCGACACCGAGGTCGTGCTCCATGCCTATCTCCAATGGGGTAACGATTGCTTCAGCCGCCTGAGAGGCATGTTTGCCGCCGCGCTCTGGACTGAATCGAAGAGGCGTCTGGTCCTGGCGCGGGACCGGATGGGCATCAAGCCACTCTACTACCGCATGCATAATGGCGAGATCTTCTTCGGCTCTGAGATGAAGTGCATCTTTGCCCACCCGGACGTGCCGCGCCGGATCGATCTCAAAGGGTTGAATTACTTCCTGAGCCTGAATTACGTTCCCGGCCCCCTCACTTTGATCGAAGGGATTGCCAAGCTCATGCCCGGCCATCTGCTGGAGTGGCAGAGAGGCGAGGTGGCAATCCGCAAATACGTCATCCCGACGCATGCGGGCGAAGCACCGCGCAGCCTGAACGACGCCACGGAAGAACTCGACGGCCTTCTGCGCCAGGCGGTTGCAGAGCAGATTCCCTCCGACGTTCGAATGGGACTCTGGTTGAGCGGCGGTCTCGATTCCTCAACCATCGCCCATTACGTGATGCAGGCCAGTTCAGCTCCGTTGCGCACGTTTTCCATCACCTTCAGGGGCAAGTCGTTCGACGAGACGCAATATCTTCGCTCGGTGAGCGACTATTATGGCACCGAGCATACGGAGATCGACCTGTGCGAGGCCGGCGATCTTGCCGACGTGATCCGGGAGATGTGTTATTACTCCGATGAGCCTGGAGCCGATGCCGGCGCCGTTCCAGTGTGGTACCTGGCCAGGACCACGCGGCCGACGGCGACCGTTGTGCTCTCCGGGGAAGGCGCCGACGAGCTCTTCGGCGGTTATCTGACCTATCAGGCCGACCGCACCCGCCGCATTTCGACCCGATTACCACGCCCCCTGTTGAAAGCGGCCCTTTTCTGCGCTCGGCGCATCCCGGCCTCGGATGAAAAGATCGGCTTCGACTACAAGCTGACACGGTTCCTGCAGGGATCTCTCATGTCGGCCGAGGGAGCTCATCTGTTTTGGAACGGAACCTTCGACGACGAGGAAAAGAGAAGTTTCTTCCGCTTTGCCGATGGCGGCCCAATGTCCGAGCTATTGAAGCAGATTCGTCCGGGAGGCGCGGTCGAGAGGTATCTATCCTTCGACCAGCGATACTCTCTTCCCGATGCTCTGCTCTACAAGGTCGACCGCATGAGCATGGCGCATGCGGTCGAGGCGCGGCCTCCGTTTCTGGATGAGAGAGTTGTCGAGTTCGCCGCCCGGCTGCCGGAGCGATTCAAGATCGCCGGCAGGCAGACAAAAGTGGTGCTGCGTCAGTTGATGAAAGACAAGCTGCCGCCCGCGATCTTGAAACGGCCCAAGGTCGGTCTTGATATTCCTATACATGAGTGGTTCCGCGGAATCCTTCAGCCCCTGCTCCTGGAGACTCTGAATGAGGGATCTCTGGAAGAGACCGGGCTCTTCGATTGGCCGGCGATCAGTTCTCTGATCGAGCAACACCGGAATCGCAAAGCTAACTGGGGGTACCATCTGTGGGGCTTGCTCACTCTAATGCTCTGGATACAACGATGGAAGGTGGAAACGCCAGGGAGAAGCGAAGCTCTGCTGGTATCGCCAGAGGAAGGCGTGCGGGCGGAATCCTCGTTGTCCTGGCAGCCTGTCTCGTATTCTGCGCAAACATCATAAGCCCGCCGCGGCTGATGGACGATGTAGACGCCGTGCAGGCACAGATTGCTCGCAACATGCTGGCGAGCGGGGACTGGGTCACTGCCCGGCTCGACGGAGTTGCATACCTCGAGAAGTCGCCCCTTGTGTACTGGATGATGGCGGGCAGCTACCGCGTCTTCGGTGTGCACGACTGGGCGGCGCGTCTGCCCCTGGCTCTTGCGGCGGTTCTCCTGTGCTGGGTGACCTTCCGCATCGGGCGATGGTCCTTTGGCGAAGAGGCCGGCCTGTATGCCGGACTGTCGCTGGCCACTTGCGCCGGGCTCTACCTCTTCACTCGGATTCAGATTCCCGATGCTACGCTGACGCTGACCATCGCGCTCGCCATCTGGGCTTGCTTTCGTTTGCTTGAGCCCGACGAATCGTCTCCGTGGCTCTGGCCCGCAGTGCTGGGTGTCGCGGTTGCGCTTGGCGTGCTGCTCAAGGGGCTGATTGCCATTGTCTTTCCTGTCCTTGCCGTCGTAGCGTACATGGCGGTCACCCGGCAGTTGGCTTCGCTGAGGGCCTGGAAGCGTCTGCGGCTCGGATTGGCCGTTCCGCTCTGCCTGCTGATTGCCGCTCCCTGGCACGTGTTGGCGACGCTGCGCAATCCGCCCTATTTTGTTTTCTCAATGCACAGCGGTCCCGGTGACTATCGCGGATTCTTCTGGTTCTACTTCTTCAACGAGCACCTGCTCCGGTTCCTGAATCTGCGCTATCCGCGGGACTATAACACCGTGCCGCGTCCGCTGTTCTGGGCGCTCAACCTGGTATGGATCTTCCCCTGGACGGCATACCTCGTTGCTTCAGCGCGTCAATCCTTCAACTCGGCAACGCGCGCGGGACGGGTGCGGCTGCTGGCTCTGTGCTGGATCGGGGCGGTCATGGTCTTCTTCACCTTCTCGACTACCCAGGAGTACTACTCCATGCCGATCTATCCCGCGCTGGCCTTGCTCGTGGGTTCAGCCATGGCCGAGGGCGGCCGCTGGATCGCGTGGGCGACGCGCGTAACCACCGCGATGTTTCTGGTCGTGTTCGCTGTTCTCTCGGCGCTGCTGATCAGTGTCTGGCGCATTCCTGCTCCCGGCCAGATGTGGACTTCGCTGACACAAAACCCGGCCCTCTACACGCTCTCGCTGGGGCATATGGCCGACCTGACCTTCAAGACCTTCGCCTATCTCAAACTGCCCCTTGGCATGGCCGCTCTCGCATTCGGGCTGGGAACCGTCGGTCTGTTGAGCTTGCGCAGAAACGTAAAGGCAACGGCCCTGGTGCTGGCAGCCACCATGCTGATCTTCTTTCAAGCCTCCCGATTGGCGCTGGTGCGGTTTGAAAATTACCTCGGATCCTATCCCCTCGCCGTGGCGCTCGAACAGGGCCCGCCGGGGCAACTCATCGAAGCCGACGCATACTATGCGTTTTCGTCAGTCTTCTTCTACACCAATCGCACCGCGCTTCTTCTCGATGGACGGGTCAACAATCTGGAATACGGATCCTACGCGCCTGACGCTCCGCATGTCTTTATCGACGACTCCACCTTTCAGTCGATTTGGCGCTCCAGCCCTCGAGCCTACCTGCTTACCTATGGCGACGATATGAAGCACTGGCGCAATTTGGTGGGCGCTGACAACCTTCATGCAGTGGCCGAATGCGGCGGCAACTATCTGCTGACCAATCGCGCATTGCGGTAAAAAAATCGCCCCCGAAGGATTACGTCGCTTCGGAGGCGCTTGTCTAGCTAATTACACAAGATAAAGACGGGGCCCAGTAGCCGACGCTGGAGGTCGGTAGCGCGCGGCTACTGGTGATCCCTGCACTAAACGAGACTAGCCGCGGCTTCCCCTTTCCACTGCTGCCTCGTGTCGCCCGGCTCAAAGAGAACGTTCTTGCGTGTCCTCCGAACCATGTTGACATAGGCAGTTTCTAATAAGCCCGGCCTTCGTTCCGTGACGGCCATCACGCGAGTTTGTGCATTTACCCTCCTGCCCCTCCCCCAATAAAGCAGTTCCTCTCCCGGCCAACCCCAGCCGATGACCTTGGGATACACCACAATTGCCCGAACGATTGACAAAGCGCGCCGACAGTCTGAGAATCGGAGATTCAGTTCACTCCGAGGAAGTCTCCCCATGACAGCATTGCTCAAGACCGATCTGGGATCCATTCCGCTGCTGGGCCGCGGCAAGGTACGCGATTTGTACGCAGTGGACGGCGCTCTTCTTCTGGTTGCCACCGACCGCATCTCGGCCTTCGACCACGTGCTGGGCAGCGGAATCCCCGACAAGGGCAAAATCCTGACGCAGATCTCGCTCTTCTGGTTCGATTTTCTCAAGAATGCGGTCCCGAACCATTTGATTACAGCCGACGTCGAGGAGTTTCCCGCTGCGCTCAGGCCCTATCGTGACCAGTTGCAGGGCCGCTCGATGCTCGTGAAGCGGGCGGAGATGTTTCCCATCGAGTGCGTGGCGCGCGGGTATCTGGCGGGATCGGGATGGAAGGAGTATCGGGATGGAGGTACTGTCTGCGGCATCTCCCTCCCTGGCGGCCTTCAGGATGGCTCGCGGCTGCCGGAGCCGATCTTCACGCCGGCAACCAAGAGTCAGGACGGGGCGCACGACGAGAACATCTCCTACGAAACCGCTCAAAAGTTGATTGGCCCCGCGGAAGCGTCCGAACTGCGGAGGCTGACGCTGGCCATCTACAGCCGTGCGGCAGCCCATGCCGAAACGTGCGGCCTGATCCTGGCCGACACAAAATTTGAGTTTGGCAAAACGGCCGAAGGCATTATCCTTGCCGATGAGGTCCTGACTCCGGATTCCTCGCGTTTCTGGGACGGGATGGCATGGAAACCCGGCGGAGCACAACCATCGTTTGACAAGCAATTTGTACGGGACTACCTGGAAGATATCCACTGGAACAAGCAGGAACCGGCGCCAGGTTTGCCGGTCGAGGTGGTAGAACGTACGCGGGCCAAGTACCTTGAAGCCTTCAGGCGTTTGACCGGCCGGGAGATTGCACCATAGTTTTTCTCAGTTGCCTCGGACTTCAGCATTGCGGTGATAGAACGAGGAGCTATATGGGGTGGGTGGATTGGATCATTCTCGCAGTGCTGGTGGGATCGGTGCTGGCAGGGATGGCGCAAGGGTTTTTCCGCACCATTTGTTCGCTGCTGGGGTTGGTCCTCGGCGTTTTGCTGGCAAGCTGGAATTATGCGCGTCTGGCCGCTGTATTCAGGCCGATTCTGCATATTGAAGCGGTTGATGACGCACTTGGATTTCTGCTGATCGCCGTGATGGTGATGTCTTTGGCCGGCCTGGTTGGAACGGCGCTGCAGAATGCCTTCCACCGGATAGGACTAAGCTGCCTCGACATCATGGGCGGGGCGGTGGTGGGTTTTTTTCGAGGCGTTCTGATGGTGACAGCGTGCATTCTGGTCACAGTGGCGTTCTTCCCCCAGACGCAGTGGCTGACACAAGCAGAGTTTCCGAAGATGTTTTTCGAGGCCTGCCACGTTAGCACGCAAATGGGTCCGAACGAACTGGCGGGGCGGGTGCGCAACAGCCTGAAGACACTGGAGCGCGACGCGCCCAAATGGATTCACGAAAAAAACGGCGGGGCGTAAGAAAATCAGCGGCACGCCCGAGTTCCCTTGGGTACACTATGTAAGCAACACGAGCAAGAGGGCAGCGTGAGACGAGAACTGGAGAGCCTGGTAACACAAATGCACTCGGGCGGCATCCGATATGAGGAGGCCGTGCGTGAATTCAAGAGGCAGTATCTGCGCGAGGTGCTGATCGCGCACCGGGGGAACCAGAGCAAGGCGGCCGAAGAGCTGGGCATGCACCGCAATACACTGAGCCGCACGATGGCTGACCTGGGTCTGGATCTATCCGATGTACGGGCCGGGCTCAAGCGTCCGCCGCGCAGCGAGCGTCCTGTATTCAGTGTCCTTCACCAGGGCTACCGCTAGGATCGGGTAGCGCCGGGGCGGAGGGCCTGAACCCTTTACCATGCTGAAAACTTCGCAGAACTCAGATGCCCGCGCCTCCTCGCTCGATCATCTGCCAGCCGCGGCGAAAGGCAGGCCGTAATGCCGCGACGCAGGCCAAGACGTGCGCGGCGATGGAAGCTGGCCGGAACAGGGCCGATGCGCTGTGCCGCGGGGCTCGCGCTGGCCATGGCTGTCGGATCGCTGCTGGCGCAAACGCCGGCCGCGGACCAGGGCGCGGCGCCCGCTGCGAACCAGGGCAATCCCTCCGGCAAAGCCGCTTCCCCGGCCGCGCCCGGTAAAGACTCGGCCGGCCAGACAGCGCACCTGAGCGAACGCGACAAACGACGCGCCGCAAAGCTGTATCTTGCCGCGAGCAAGTTGTTTCTCAACCGCCAGTTTGAGCAGGCCATGAAAGGCTTTGAGCAGGCGGCGACAATCGATCCCACCGATGCGGACTACCGGCTGGCAGCCGGAGTGGCTCGCAGCCACACCGTGACGGCGCTGATCCAGGAAGCTGCCAGGGATCGGCTCGAAGGCAACGATGCCGCGTCGCGCGCCGCGCTCGAACGCGCCCGCGCGCTTGACCCCCGCAATCCCGAAATCGGCCTGCATCTCGACGAGTTGGCCGACGAGAACCTGCGCAGCCAGCCGCAACCGCTTTACGAAGAAAACGACGCGCCGGCGGGGCCGGTCGAACTGGAGCCCACACCCGGCCTGCGCAGCTTTCATCTGCATGAGGACGAGCAACAGCTGATTCCTCAGGTCTTCAAGGCCTATGGGCTGACTGCCATGCTGGACGCCGGCGTGCGTCCGCTCCTGATGCGATTCGATGTGGACGATGTGAGCTTCGAGCAGGCCGCGCAAGTGCTCGGTCTGGCCACGAAGACGTTTTTCGTGCCGCTGGACGCACACCGCGCCCTGGTCGCCGAGGACACCAGCGCAAACCGCCGGCGCCTGCAGCGTCAGGATGCGGAGACGGTCTATCTGAACGGACTCAGCGACGACGAGTTGAACGAAGTGTTAACGGTGGCAAAGAACATCTTCATGGTTTCACAGGCGACACTCTCGCTTAACCGGCGCGCCATCGTCCTGCGGGCGCCTGAGAGCACCTTGAACGCCTTCAATGCCACCATGCAAAGCCTGCTGGACGGACGCAGTCAGGTCATGGTCGACGTGCGACTGATCCAGTTGGCGCACACCAGCACCCGCAACACCGGCGCGCAGTTGCCGCAGACCATGTCGGCCTTCAATGTCTATGCGGAAGAACAGTCCATTCTGAGCGCAAACGCGAGCCTGGTGCAGCAGATTATCTCCTCCGGCCTGGCTTCGCCGAACGATCCGCTGGCGATTCTCGGCATACTGATCGCCTCAGGCCAGGTCTCCAGTAATCTGCTCTCGGGCGGCTTCGCTCTTTTCGGCGGAGGAATTGCGCAATCGGCGCTGGTGCCCGGACCTACTACGCTCAACCTCAGCCTGAACAGCTCGGACTCACGCGAGCTCGATCAGGTGCTGCTGCGCCTGCAGGATGGCGAGAAAGGCACTCTCAAGCTGGGCGAACGCTACCCCATCCAGACCGCGGTCTACTCGAATCCGATGGCTGGATCCCCGGCTCTGGCCGGACTGAGCATTCCCGGCTTATCCAGCAATTTGAGCTCCCTCGTCTCTTCGCTGGCGAGCGCCTCGCTGACAATTCCCATGGTGCAGTATCAGGATCTGGGCTTGACGCTGTCAATCACGCCCAAGGCGCTGCGCAACGACGATGTGGCGCTGACCATCGAAATGAAACTCGACGCGCTGGCCGGAACCTTCGTCGACGGCAACCCGGTGCTCAACAATCGTGAGTACGACGGGGTGATCACGCTCAAGGAGGGCGCGGCCACTGTGGTCGCCGCCGAGCTTGACAAGTCGCAGAGCGAGGCCATCAGCGGAACTCCCGGATTGAGCGAGATTCCCGGACTGAACAACGCCACCGGCAACGAACTGCAAAAGAACTACGCGACGCTGGTGATTGTGATGACGCCACACGTTGTCCGCGGGCCGCAGGCGGCAGGACACACGGCGATGATGCGCGTCGAAAAAGGCGGAACGTAGTAGAGGCGGTGCATACGCCGAGGGCAAGCCTTCCACCTTGCGTGTCATATGCTATAGCAAGATGGGTTGTGGAATTTTCCGAAAGGTACAACAACTATGAAGAATCACGACCAAATCAAGTTCGACCGCCGCACCAGCCTCAGTGTCCTCGATAGACACCATCGTCTGATTCTTATGGTCATCCTCATAGTGGGTCTTGCGCTGCGCATCGCTATCGTGGGCTACAAGGGGTGGTCCAAGCCTCCCGTTCCCGGTTCGGATGCCAGTGAATATGACAGCTATGCGTGGAATCTCGCTCAGGGCAAGGGATTCAGCGGATTCAGCCCGGACGTGGTTGGCCCGGATGGAAAACCGCTCGAACATTTGACCGCCTATCGCTCACCGGGAGTCTCGGCCTATTGGGCAGTGCTTTACAAGATATTCGGGCACCGTGTCACAGTTATTCATGTATCGCAAATCATTCTCGACCTGATCACGGTTCTGCTCGTTTTCGGGATTGGAACCAAGTGCTTCGACCAACGGGTGGGACTGATTGCGGCAGGCATTTATTCGGTGTGGCCCACTGCTCTGGAGTATGCGAGCGAGTTGGGATCCGAAACGCAATACACTCTGCTGATCTCTGCGGCAATCCTGACGGCGCTCCAATTTGCCACACACCGGAGGTGGGCGCTGGCCATTGCGGCAGGAGTTGGGCTGGGGCTGGCCCTGCTCACCAGAGGTAATGCCATTCTGTTGGTCTGCATGATGATTCCGTGGGCGATTTGGCAATTCCGCAAGACGCCGCTTGACGTGCTGCGTGGCCTATCGATTCCCCTCCTCGCCATTACGATCCTGGTTCCATGGGCAATGCGCAACTACTCGGTATTTCATGCCTTCATCCCC
>JABEBX010024310.1_pt2 | contig 20969 bp, 22 predicted proteins | sample 7245971 | NCBI WGS metagenome assembly JABEBX01 (sample SAMN14506365, study PRJNA622280) | hot springs metagenome | biome: hot spring [ENVO:00000051]|acidic hot spring [ENVO:00002120]; feature: spring [ENVO:00000027]|sediment [ENVO:00002007]; material: sediment environment [ENVO:01001048]... | reverse complement strand
TAGAGGACAGGACTGCATATTACATATTTTCTCTTCCAATCAGCCGGTATACCCTTTTATCGTCTAAGTACGCTGCTGCATACAGCGTAACCCTGATAATAGCCCTCATATACATGGCTGTCGAAACAGTGGTTTTTCACGAAATATTCGGGGTCTTTCCCGGGATATCCATGCTTCTTTCCCTGGGGATGCTGCTTCTGTTTATCGCATCAATATTAGCCCTGACGTTCTTTCTGAGCAGCATTTTTAACAGGAATATATACGCATACATAACGGTGCTGATAGTATATTTTCTTGTTTTTAACGCCATAAACGTGGTAACGGATCTCATTTACGGTTATACATCACCATTCTTGCTGAATAACGCGGCAGTCATAGTGATGGAGGTTTTCATAAATGATAATTTATTAGCATTCTCAAGATCGTTTTCTATAGCTCCCGCTCCCGTGTCTGAAATACTGCTTTCTACTCTTGTCATGGTGATATATACCGTGATTTCCATAGCCATATCGCTTATACTGTTCGAGAGGAAGGAGGTAAAATGACATCCATAGAAATAAACAATATAAATAAGTCATACGGTGAGTTAAAAGCACTTTCCAATGTGTCCATAAGCGCAAAGGATCATGGGTGCATTGTACTTCTGGGCCCGAACGGCGCCGGGAAAACAACGCTTATGAAAATTATGACAAATATAATAAGGCCCACAAGCGGAAATGTAAAAATAGACGGGCATGATGTCAATCAGTCCCCGGAAAAGGCCTTAAGAGAAGTCGGCGCATTGATAGAACAGCCGGAATTTTATTCCTACATAACAGGTTATGAAACGCTTCTTTTCACATGCAGGATCAAGGGCATGGGAAAGGACAGATGTTCTGAGGAAGTTAAGAAAGTATCCGAAGAAACTGGATGCAGCGGGTACATTAACAGGAACACGAGGGAATATTCGAGGGGGATGAAGCAGAGAACCGGACTCGCATCTGCATTGATAGGAAACCCCGAAATCATTATACTGGATGAGCCAACATTCGGCCTCGATCCGGAAGGCATGAAGCAGATCCGGGATATAATAAGCGATTTAAAAAAGGATCATCTTGTAATATTGAGCACGCATCTGATTTACGAAGCTGAAGCTCTGGCTGACAGGGTCATTATAATAAACCACGGAAAGATTCTCTATGACGGTACATTTGACATTCATGATATGATCAAGATTACTGGCAATATAACTGCCGAAAATATACCAAAGGATATGGTACGTGAATTTTACTATGAAAATGGAAGCCTGATAGTTAAAAAACAGGAAGGCGTAAAAAATTCCGATATAATCAGGGAGCTTACGAATAATGGATCTGAAATCGATACATTCGATTATTACAACGATCTTGAGGCACTTTATATGTCAGAAATAGAGAAGATCCAGTAATTTCTATTTAAGGCTTCAGGCGCAATTTGGCATGCCTGTATGCATGAACAATGGATCGCATACGGATCATGGGATGAGGAGGCATGAGAAACCGATCAATTTTGATTTTCCATAAAGCTTATGTTTTAATTATAGTTATAGTTAATAATGGATTTATATGTGAACTTTGAGATTGCCGGGAAATACAGGAAGATTGCAGAAGAAATGCTAAAAGGGGTAAAGATCGCATATTATCCGGATAATCTTGACGCTGACATAGTGCTTGTCAGGAATAATATAAATATAGGGAAAAACACAAAGATGATCCAGACTATCAGCGCCGGCGTTGATCATCTGGACATAAGAAAGATTCCGAAAAATATCGTTTTATGCAGTAATGCAGGCGCCTATTCAAAATCAGTAGCGGAACATACATTCGCCCTCATTCTTTCAGGGGCCAAGAACGTAATAGAAAATGACCGCAACATGAAGGCCGGTAAGTTCATCCAGAATCCGACAATCCTGTTGAATTCAAAGGTTATAGGCATAATAGGATACGGCGGGATAGGCAGGGAAATAGCGAGGATTTCCCACGCCTTTGGCATGAAGGTAATATCATTTGGCCGTAATTCCGGAGATGAGAACGCTGATGAATACTATACGGATATATACCCGCTGCTTGATAAATCCGACATACTGGTTTTAAGCCTGCCGCTTACGGAAAAGACAAAAGGTATAATTGACTACGAAAAATTGAAGGGAATAAAGAAGGCAAAGATGCTTGTAAACATAGCAAGATACGGGTTGGTGAATAAGGATGACATGATCCGATTTCTTAATGAAAATCCCGATTTTTATTATCTGTCCGATGTATGGTGGGATGAGCCAAATATAAAGGATACGGACATAAAAAACTCAATACTTTCTCCCCATGTTGCCGGTGGGATGTCAGGAGAAATAATGGAAATGGCATACAGGAGCGCATTCGAAAACATTCGCAGATTTATTGCAGGAAAACCGGAAAATATAGTAAGGAGAGATGAATATTCATATGGTACTGGCAGATTTGCCGGGGTATGACATGATTGGCGTAAAGTATGTTCACAGAATAAATGTAGACGAATACGTGGTCGAGAGGAAACTGTCATTTATATCAGAATACGAAGAGCAGCAGAATATATCCGACTCTGTCAGAAGCATAACAGACATAGCGCAGGAGGTAGGCTATCCGTATGAAATACTGATATCAGCAGCCAGATCAAGACATGACAGGGTTCTTGATGACCTGGCATGTGACGGAAACGTAAACGTGATCTTTCACGATAGAAAGATGCGAAGCGAGGGGTTGAATCTATGCCTTAAAGCCAGCACCGGGTCCCATATAATTGTCTTTGATGCGGGAAAGATATACGATCTGCGTTATGCAGACATTATTCACGGATACATTGCCCTGAATGAAAACAAGCCCGTTATGAGCGAACTGGTTGCATTCCCAAAATCTGTTGCAATTCAATCCGGCGGCTGGAGAAATCTCGTATCCGGCGAGGATATAGATCTGATGTCCAGGCTTCAGGTAAATTATGGTATCATTGCATTTCCACTGGAATCCCTACACAGCATGGATATTGAAAAATTCATAGACAACGGGGAATACGCCCTGAAGGAACGCATTCTCAGGACAAGGGATGCGCTTATAGCCATGAATTTTAAATTCAACGATATAAAGATGGTGCTGAAGATTGTTGGCAGAGATCACAGCACGGCTGCACTGATCGTTTATCTTTCAAAAATATTCGGATTCGTATCAAAGGTCAAGCCTTATGACAGGCACCGTAACAATTATGTTTCACTCATGGAAAGCCTGGTTGAATCAATACTTGTAAGTGAATACGAGCAGATTGGCGGCTTAAATATCAAGCCTTCTTTCTCAGTTTCTGCAGGCACAAGAGAATACCTGTCGAAAAAAAGCGATGTATGGAATGCAAGGAGTACCGATCTTTCAGAGATAATAGAATAAGTTTTAATCCTGCGATCTGGATATTTTTCGTGATCCGGCTATTCATAATAACGGCACGGTTAACAGGCTGTTCATTTCCGCAAAACGCAACATATATTCAATATGCCTTACTATCATATCCGTAAATACCATAAAAAATAAGTATGCCAAGGCAGATCGTACTGAATGCCTTTCGTTCAAGGAGTAGAGGTTTATATGTCGGAAACACTGGAACCTGGAGAATTGCTGAAAATATCGCATATAAAGGTTGAAACGGAGCATGTCTGGCAGAAGAGGCGAATATGAATGGAGAGATTTGTATATCCCTTTTCAGCTGTAGTCGATGAAGAAAAGCTGAAAAAAGCGCTTCTTCTGAATGCAGTGGATACAAGGATTGGCGGGGTCCTGATAAAGGGGCCGAAGGGAGTTGCCAAATCAACCACAGCAAGGGCACTCGCGAATCTTCTTCCAGATATTAGGGTAGTCAAGGGATGCCCTTTTAAATGCGATCCTGACAGCTATGAAAGCATGTGTGACGAATGCAGAACTAAGTACAGGGAAGGCAGAATTGAGGTTGAGACGCGCAAAATGCCTTTCATAGACATGCCGGTTAGCGCCACCCTTGACAGGGTTGTCGGAACACTGGACATAAAAAAGGCAGTCAAGGAAGGAATAAGGGCACTTGAAACCGGCCTTCTCGGGGACGCAAACAGGGGCATACTCTACGTAGATGAGGTTAACCTTCTTGATGATGCGGTTGTGGATGCAATACTTGATTCTGCTGCGTCCGGCGTTAACCTTGTGGAACGCGAGGGTATTTCGGTTTCCCATCCAGCCAGGTTCATACTCATCGGAACCATGAATCCCGAGGAAGGTGACCTGAGGCCGCAGCTTAGAGATCGCTTCGGGCTCTCGGTTGAAGCTACACAGCCGGACCATACTGAAGATTTAATAGAAATATCTGACAGAGTCGAAGAATTTGACCGGGATCCTGTGGCTTTTATAAAAAAATATTCTGAAAAAGAAGACGATTTGAGAAGAAACATCATGGAAGCAAAGAAGATACTTCCCTATGTTTCAATGGGCCCTGATCTGAAAGCGTTTATAGCGGACACGGTTATAAAACTGCAGGCCGGAAATCGTGCCATGATAGTATCAGTTAAGGCCTCAAAGGCAATAGCCGCACTTCAGGGCAGAAAGGCGGTAAATCTCAGTGATGTCACGGAAGCGCTTGAATTCACGCTCGGCCACAGGGCAAAGGATACAAACATGATCAGGGCCACGATCGAAAAGGAATCGAAGATTCTTGAAACAAGGAGTGCAACCTCAGGAAACGGCGAGGGCGAGGAAGATTCATCAATTTCGGATGGTGGAAAGAATAATGAAAAGGAAGATTCCGGCATAATAAAAGAAAATGTGTCCATGGCCCTCGATGAGAAAGGTACACATTCCGGACGGGCCGGGATATCAGATTTTTTCAGGGAATCCGGTACAAAGGATGGCAAAAAGATTGATTTTCATTCATCATTTGTGAACATGGCCCTTGACGGGAGAAAAAAACTCATGTACGAGGATCTCAAATTTGTGCTGCCAAAGTCCAGGGCGTCTATACCTGTGATTCTGGCTCTTGATGCCAGCAGATCAATGGAAACCCAGAAGAGGATAGAAATAGCACGCGGGCTGGCACGTTCTATACTGCTTTCCGCTTACAGGATAAGGAGCCGGCTTGCATACATAACATTTTCCGGGTCAAACTGTACACTTCAGCAAAATTTCACGCGCAATCTTGATGCCATAGACAGAAAGATACTTGCGACAAAAGCATACGGAAAGACCCCGCTTGCTGCGGCACTTAAAATGATGTATGAACTGTCAAACAGCGTGGAGGAAAAGACAGTATCCATTCTCATAACAGATGGGAGGGCGAATGTCCCCATAAGGGGAAATGTAGAGGAAGAAATCATTGAATGGTCCAGAAAGCTGAAAAATGTTACCGACCTTTTTCTTATTTCGTCCACATTTGGATCAGAAAAATTCATGCCGTCTTATAACGAGGAGATATGCAGTAATTCCGGAGGCACGTTAATCGATATGCCAAAGGATGGAAGCGGTGTTGCGATATATTCCGGCTTCAGGCATTTTTGAAAGCCTTCGTTTGTTCCTACTCCATGATCTGATTTCTTTGGTTGTGCACTGTCAAAATAAAAAAGGATCAACTGATAAATAGCGTTTTATTAAAGCTTTTAAGTACCGTTATCATTCGGATCATCACAGTATTTTATATATAAATATTAAAAAATAATATTATAGAAATGAAATAATAGCTGTACATATTTTTAAAATGCATGGCTTACTGTGTACTGTGCAGGTAAGAGACCTGAATTGCCCCATATCGGGTAGAAGGCAATAGAATGCCAAAAATCCGGATGAAGACACAATATAAATGATGGACGTGATATCAAACTTACGAACAATTGCAACTTCAATTACCGTATTTATGATAATTTTAAAAGAATTTCTTCGAAACTGAATATTTCATAAAATGTTCGGTGATTAATGCGACTAGTACATTATATATAGTAATAAATAGTTAAAAAATGTTAATAGTTAAATACTTCTAACTAATTTCGGATAATGACACTTGAAGAACTTAACAATGCATTTCAGAATCTCTCCTATGAAGTCATGTTCTACAGGGAAAAGATTCTTAAGAGTGAGAATCTGTCATTTTCCGGATATTTCATTTTATCCTACCTGGAAAAGAGAGGTCCGAACAAGCCTTCAGAGATCGCAACCAGGTTCGGAATCACAAAGCCGTCTGTTTCCCATATAGTTGATCTTCTTGCCGACCGGAAGCTTGTTGAAAGGGCATACGACCCTTCTGACAGGAGGACAACATACATTACCCTTGCAGATGAAGGCAGGCAGCTTCTCCAGCGCCTCCATAACATAAGCCCCATATACACAAAGGCATTCGAGGACTGTGATCCCGAGTTCCAGGGAAGACTGGTATCAATAATAGAAAAGCTGTCAGGGTTCATTCACGAACTCAGGATTGAAGGTGAGAGATAATGGAAGAACAGGTTTATAATCGAAAATACGCCAATTTTGTTATGATCCTCCTTGCCATGATCATTGTTGCCGTCATGTACGTAGAAGGCATGCTTACGCCTTCGCTGCCCTCAATCGCAGAAGGATTCAATATAACCGTTGGCCAGGTAAGCCTCGTTCTCTCAACGTATCTTATATCCGGAGTGGCACTCAGCCCTGTTGTTGGGAAACTGGCTGATATATACGGCAAAAAGAAGATGATGTCCATCGTAATGATCATTTATGCTATGGCGGTTTCTGTTACCGGGTTTTCACCCAATTTCGCTTTCATGGTGGTTTCGCGTACAGTTCAGGGCGTTGGATTGACCATTATGCCCCTCGGCATGTCCCTGATAAGGGAAGAGTTCCCGAAGGATATGGTTCCCAGGGCCCAGGCACTGATAAGTGGCATGTTCGGAGCAGGTTTCGCAATAAGCCTCCCCCTGGGATCGCTGATATCGAATACATACGGCTGGAGATGGACCTATCATTCCGCCATTCCATTCATTGCCATGCTTGCAATCATAACCATACTGAAAGTTCATGAATCAAGGTACAGGAGACCTGACGTAAAGGTCGATTACATCGGCGCAATTGCCCTTGCAGCGCCACTTGCACTCGTTGTTCTTGCCCTTTCGGAAGGATCGGAATGGGGATGGAGATCACCGCTCTTTCTGGGTATGGCAATAGTGGGCATGCTTCTGTTTATCCCGATGTTCCTCTATGAATCCCACTACCACAGGAAAGGGGGCGAAGCAATTTTCGATATGAAACTGCTATCGGAAAGAAACGTGCTGATAACCAACATTACGCTGGCTGTTGCCGGTATGGGGACATACCTTTCGATGCAGGCCCTCTCATATAAATTTGAGACACCTGCGCCTTACGGGTTCGGGCTCTCCATATTCAATACGGGGCTTTCAATGGTAGCATTTGCAGGTGGAATGATAATATTCGCCATAATCACTGGAAAAGTCATTTCCACCGTCGGGATAAAGCCGCTGGCAATAATTGGTGCCTCCATCTCCGCAATCGGGTTCTTTTTGCTGGCTTTGTCTCCCGGCTATGCAATGACGCTGGTGGATGAATTCATAATAGGGTCCGGAATGTCCGTGATGAATGCATCGCTCATAAATCTCCTGGTCCTTTCAGTGGAAGCGAAGAACATGGGCCTCGCGACATCCATGAACAGTACGTTCAGGTATCTGGGAAGCAGCATCGGTGCACCTGTGGCCGGTGCCATTCTCTCCGCATTTGTCGTAACCGATGTTGTGCATATTGCATCAGGTACACTGAATTTCTCTTTTCCGGATACAACCGCTTATTTCTATGCCTTCGTTATAGGCGCGATCTTATTTATCGTATCTGCGGTCATGGTTCTCTTCGCGAGAGAGATGCTGGGAAAGAACCTGTACCGTCAGGATGCAGAAAAAAAGGGTGCAGAGATTGGAAAGCCATATGATATTCAGAAAGAAGCCCAGAAGGATTAGAAGCGAACGGCAATAAAACCGGCCATGCCATGGGTTCAACGCATTTTGCTGGGCCCTCCATTTTTTAATTGTAATCAATATCCGCAAACGCCTGAAAGGATAGCCATTGCGTATGGTCTTTAATCACAGGCTGTGGTTTAAGCCTTTTTCAGATCAGCATCATGCGCCTGGAAACCTTCCGGAACGGGAGGCCGGTTGGAGCACAACCGGATGATTGCAAAGCGCAGGTTTTAAAAAAAATGAAATAGCAAAAAATATATACTTTCGTAAAATTGCTGTGAATATATGGTCGAACACCTGTTCGGAAAGGATAGTCAACATACAGAAAAATATTCAGTAGAACAGGTTCCTGAAAGCAGAAGAGACAGCAAACCATCTTCTGTGTTCTTCATCTGGTTTGCATCAAACCTTACCGTTGGGGATTTTGCCATAGGGTTTATACCGGTAAGCCTGGGCCTTAAACTGTCCTATTCGCTTATTGCCATTGTATCAGGAACAGTTGCCGGGGGTGTGCTTCTTTCAATGATGAGCGTACTCGGCCCAAGGACAGGACTGCCACAGATGGCAATTGGCAAACAGTCATTCGGCATAAGGGGAGGATCATTCCTTTCCGCGCTTCAGTGGGGAAACACTGCAGGGTGGCTGACCGTAAATGTTATACTGGCATCATTTGCGCTCTATCTTGCAATAGGTATCTCGTACTACATGATCATACTTGCCATAGTTTTTATAGTCGCCCTGACATCTTTAATCGGATACAGGGCAATACGCCTTTTTGAGAAGGTTATGTCCTTCGTAATTGGATTCATGTTTGTTTTTCTCATGGTTTTCCTTCCGGTGCGGAGCATCGCCGTGATTTACCATGCAGTCCCTCTCATGCCTGTACCCGAAATATTTGGAATAACGTTTGCAGCATCATTTTCATATATAATGTCATGGGGTCCATATGCATCAGACTATTCAAGATATATAAGGAGGGATGCCCCGGCAGCATCAACCTTCTCATATACCCTTGTCGGTTCATCATCCGCGACTATATTCGCTGAAGTGGCCGGGATGATAGTTGCAGTACTCTCAAAAAACCCTGCAGGAAATCCTGCCCTGGATCTTTTCTCAGTTATGGGGCCATATGCAATAGTCGGAATGATGTCGCTCTTTCTTGGCGGTATAGCCGCCAATGCAATAAACCTGTATTCGAATTCCCTCTCCTTCATATCAATAGGGATAAAGGTGAAAAGATATGTTCCGATAATAATAGCGTCTGCATTTTCACTTATACTCGGGATCATAGGTTTCAGGATATTCTACCAGTTTTATGAGACATTCCTGTTCATGCTTGATTACTGGATAACGCCGTGGATAGCCATACTGATCGCAGATTTTTTCATAGTCAATAGAAAGAGTAAATTCAGCGAGAGGAGTATACCATTGATCAACAAGACCGGCATATTTTCATATTCCGCTGCGCTGCTTGCTTCAATTCCATTCATGGCGCCCTCAGGAATATTTGAAGCTCCAATCGCCAGGATGCTCGGTGGCGTCGATATAAGCTATTTTATCTCATTCTTTCTGGCAATGGCATTTTATCTATCGTTTTCAAGGTATTCGAAAGACCACGGTGCATGAAATTCAAATCTTATTATTAACTATCTCTAATAAATTTTTATACCATACCCGTATGACCTGCTGATGATACTGAGCGATAAAGCAATAAGAGCAATGGCAGAAAGCGGTATGCTCATTTCAGAAAACTACAGTGAAAAATCGCTTACTCCAAACGGCTATGATCTCAGAATATCCGATGTAATGTATAGCGGCAATCGCCATGAAGAAGTTTCGGTGAAAACCGGAGGACAGTTCTTCATATCAACGATGGAAAAGATGAAGATACCGGAAAACATTGCAGGGATGCTATGGATGCGATCCTCTTACTCCAGGAAGGGCCTTTTTGGATCATTCGGCTTTGTTGATGCAGGATTTGAGGGTAGCCTGACGCTTTCCTTCTTCAACGCAGGCCCGGAAATAACAGTAAGGAAAAATGATCGCATAGTGCAGATAGTTTTCATCAGGATGGAGGAGAGCGCAGAGAAAACATACGATCTGAGGTCCGGAAATTACCAGAACTCAGATGGAATTAAATTAGGATAAACATATATTTGAGTTTTTAATGATGAATCATGGAAACAAGAAGATGTTCTGATTCGGAAGTTTTCGTCCAGAGAATGGTCATGCCGGAGGACATGGATGTTTACCAGTTCCTCTACGGCGGCAGGCTTGTGGAATGGATAGATAACGCGGCATCGATAGTCGCCACGAAGCACTGCAGGAAAAGGACGGTTACAGGAAGCATAGATTCACTGTTTTTCCTGTTGCCGATACACCTGGGTGATATAGTGATGATGCACGGTTTCATAAACTATACGACAAGATCAACCATGGAGATAGAGATAGATGTCGTAAAGGAGGATAGCCTTACAGGCACGCGGAAATACGCAACCAAGGCTTACCTTACTTACGTTGCAATAGATTCAGACGGGAGGCCAACAGAGATACCGCAGGTAGTTCCAGAATCTGATGCAGAAAAGAAAAGGTACTCTGATGCTGAAAATAGGGCAGCCGAAAGAAAAAACAGGCTCGAGATCATCAAGCAGCAGCTTGTGAATGCCCCGATATAATTTTATACATCTATTCAATCTATTCCATGAATGTCACTTAGTTCAATAATTGCAAAAATTTCAATTATGGTCAGTGGGGGCGCGACACTTTCCGGTCTGATGGGAAGGGCTGAAACTGTAATCATATCTATTTCTGCTGTTGTGATATCAATTTTATGGATACCGATAGCCCTTGAATTTTTCAGCTCAGATGAATCCAGGAGGTACAGCGCAAGAATCAGGCTTAAGAATGCCACTATAGGGACGATCATATACGTAATGGCGATCAGCGGCGTTATCTATGCCCTCTTCACTTACATTGTATCGGGATAGCCTTGATGGTATCTTCTGTGATTTCCGGGATCATTTCATCGATCATATCCATCTATATTTCTATACTGGACCCCCTCTGGATCTATACGGTGAAGTTTGGCCTTGATCCGGCCAATGCATACGGGATTTTTTTGAATCCGCCTGCCGGGTACATACAGTTCTATGATTTTCTTTTCCAGAATATAATGGTCGGCATCGCCTCCCTGGCAATACTTGCATTTGCCCTCCTGTTTCTTTACGAATCTGTATTCTATGGCGTTTCATATTACGGAAAGCTGTTCAGGATATTCTTTTCGCTTTTCCTTTCCTATTTTTCCCTGAAAATTTCATACATCATAATCTATGCGGGCCTTGCCGTTTATTCGACAGTATGGAATGTCGATCCAGGTTCATGGTACTCCCTGTTTTCAATTACGGGAATACTATCGGAAATAAGCGGCACAGGATACGGAAATATCTTGAATCTTCTGGATTTCCTCTTTCTAACGACATATTTTATTTCAATATCTTCGCTTCTCTTTATCCTTCTTCTGAGGGAAGCGGCCATAGCGCTTATAATCGTCATAATGCCCATTTTCTCAGCACTGGTTGTATTCGATGCCGGGAAAAAAATTCTGGCGAGGCTGTATGCGCTCCTGATAGAATTCTCAATATTTCCCGTTTTCATACTGATTGATCTTTATCTCATACATATATTTGCAGGCATGTTTGCGATGCAGCTGGCCCTTCTCGCTCTGGCTCCAGCTGTTCCTGCGCTTCTGTTTCCTGAAACGGCAATTCACGGCTTCCACATGAAATCATTTGATTATGCCGGTTATTTTTCACGAATAGGAAAACAGAGGATTATGGCAGGATTTGAAAATGCAGAATCCGGCGTCCGGGAGAATTCAATTGACTGGGATTCCATAATAAAAAAGGATTTCGAATACAGGAGGGATGAAAATTGAAGGCAAGCGGAAATCTCGAAATGCATAAACCACTGATATTCGGTGTCAGTTTCATCCAGTTTTCAGTCTTCTTCATCATGCTTTCTGCTGCAATAGTGCTGTTCCAGTTTATCGGTTTCCTATCGCTGATCCTGGCCCTGCCTGCGTTGATCATATTCCTAGCTGGCAGATCAGGAATCAAGCGTGAAAATTTCCATTTTCCGGTGTCCGGGGCGGAATCCAGAATCCGCATGGATTGGAATTTTGAAGGAAACGGGAAGAAACCGGTTGTTGAAATTTCGAACTTCAAGGGTGCATTTTATGAGATTATTAACGATTTCAACGAGGCTGAGACAGATCCCGAAATGCTTATTTCAGTACTGAACAGGGCACTTTTGAACATAAGATGCGGCATATCCCTGTACGCGGTGCCATATTCATGCGCGGAATGCATGGAAATACCGGAATCTATAGATTCCAGCATGAAGGAAAGCCTGTGCGGCAACAAATATTTTTACAGAACGTTTATTTTTCTCTACACCTCTGGAAAAAATCCGGAAATAGAGATCCAGAGAAACGAGGACGTGTTAAGATCGTCAACAGAGGGGACACTGATTATGAAACGTGTGGATGGCAGTGAAGCGGAAGATATAATGATGCGAATTGGTGAATAGGCGATGCTTTTCAGGTACAGAAGGGGGAAACACTATCTGGAGGGATCGCGGTTCTTCCAGATGCTGAAGCTTTCAGATTCCAGATCGGATTTTAAAAAGCCCTATACAAGAATTGTTGAATCCGTTGGATTCCCGGTTATCATAAAATACAGTGCTGAAAGAGTGGAAGAAGAAAGGGCGGTAGCTGCCCTCGAAAGAAAGAAGGCGGAAATATCCGTGGATATAGCTGAAAACAGAGATCATGGCAAAAAGCGGAAGGACCTTTCCGATCTTATGGAAGACGCTGATCGCGAGCTTTACATGGTCAGGAAAGGTGATGCTAAGCTTTTCAGGATATCACTTTTATTCAAGGTACTCTCCAGCAAGCCATACGATCTCACCGAAAACTCGAAAACGATAAGGCTTTACATGGAAATGGCCCGTATGAATCTGTCCGAATCTTCAACCACAGGCACCGCCAGGTCCTTCGCAAATCCAATCGAGAACCATGGAAACTATCTCGCAGATGGATTCACTGCATCGTATTTCATGCCGCTTTTCTTTTCCAGGCCCATGCGTTCTGGAACATTTATAGGAATAGAAGAAGTCAACAGGCGCCCGTACCTCTTTGATCCATTCTCCGGGAGTTCTTATAACGTTCTGGTTTTAGGCCAGACAGGTTCCGGAAAATCATTCTTTGTGAAGCTTTTTGTCCGTCGATCCCCAGGAAACAGGATTATGATACTCGATCCGCTGAATGAATATTTTTGCGCAGAAGGTGATAAAAACTGTATGGAGATCAATCTGAATGAGGGCGATTATATTGATTTTGTATCGATCATGAAAAATGACGGAGAATCAATATCGCTTGCCGCATCCATGATGGCTTCAATGCTGAATGCCAATTATAACGATATGGTTCATGATCTCCGCCTGTACCTTTCGTTGCCATCAGATCATTCAGTCAGGGGATTCCTCAATGCATTTTTCATCAAGGATGGCGATAAAAATGGATCACACCTGGTGGATACAATATTCAGGCGAAAGATAGAATTATTCAAGGAGAAGACGATAATAATAAAGTACAGGCCATATGCCGAGGAGATCTCGAATTTTCCGCAGATCATGCCGCTGGCATTCTCGCTCTTCTTCATGGTTACAGGAGGAGGAAGAAAATCAATAATAATGGAAGAGGCCGGTACGCTGATGTCCTCGGAGAGAGAATCATCGATACTTGCAAATATGGTAAGGCATTCCAGGCATTTTGAAACATCCATAATGCTGATATCGCAGGCACTGGACGATTTCCTGCCCCATCCTGATATTATTGAAAACAGCAGGAACATATTCCTCTTCAGGCAGTCTGAGCCTGAAAAGAAGGAAATCTGGAATAATTTCAAGAATTACAGGGACCTGCCATCCCTTCAGGGAGGAACGGGTTATCCGTATTCAGAATGTTACCATGTGAGTGGAAAAAACGTCTCCAAAATAATGGTAGTCGCCTCAGAAAATGAAAGAAAATTTATTGATTTTCGGGAATCCTTGATGCAAGAATCCCGAGAACCCCAAACACAACAAGGACTACGGTAAATGAGTAAAGCCCTATGTCGGTCCAGGCATTATAAAGTATCGACCATGAAAGATAAAAAGCTATGCCAATAAACAGCAGAATAAAACCTACGACTCTGTTCCAACTCGCCATTGGCAATTCATATAAAATCTATATTAATATTTTTCTATTCATTGCTTCCGGGTAATTATTTGTTTAGAACCAATTTTACAATGGGTATTTCTGCATTCTGATCGGATGAAACTTTAAATCCTCGGCGCAATTGATTATAAATATGGCACGGGTGATTATATGGTAGTCATTGGATTAGATGTGGGATATGGAGATACAAAGGTAATAGGCCTTGACGGAAAAAGATTGATCTTTCCGTCCAGGTGGGCGATCACTGAAACCGAATCATGGGGTATAGGCGGCAAGATCCCTGTACTCAGCACGGACGGGCAGACAAAGTTCATATACGGCAGATATGCGAGTGGATCAAACATACGCGTTCCACAGGGAGACGGGCGCCTCGCAAGCAAGGAGGCATTCCCTCTCATAGCAGCAGCTCTCTGGGAAACAGGAATTCAGTCCGACGGAACTCCGGCTGACATTGTTCTTGGAAGCGGGACACCTCTTGGGACATTTGATCTGGAAGTGAAGGCTGCAAGGGAATCCCTGGAAAACAAGACGATCACGATGACCGGCCCCGAAGGCGAATCAAGGAGTTTTAAAATAGGCAAGCTCATAATGAGGCCCCAGGGTGTGGGTGCTGCCCTATATCTTCTCGGGAAGGGCACAATAACGCAGCAGCCAGGATACGGTGTCGTCATAGATGTCGGTTCCCGTACAACTGATGTGCTTACCATAAACCTTGAGGATATGGAGCCTATAATAGAAATCTCGTTCAGCCTTCAGCTGGGCATAGGGGATGCGGTTTCAACACTATCCAAGAAAATAGCCAAGGAAGCTGGTTTCGTACTCCCGTTTGACCTTGCCCAGGAGGCACTGTCGAAACAGATAATGTTCAGGCAGAAACCGGTTGGCGGCCCTGAAGTAGCTGAGCCTATCCTGAATGATCTTGCAAGCAGGATAATTGAGAACATAAGGATAAACCTGAGAGGGGAAGTGGACAGGATAACTAACCTGATCCCGGTTGGCGGAGGTTCATTCCTGATCGGAGATAAATTTGATGAGATTGCCCCGGGAACAACCGCAAAGATCCCTCCGGAGGATCTGCAGTTTGCAAACGTTCTCGGCTACCGCGATGCGGCGGAAAGATCGACTTGAAGACCCTTATGGAGAACGTGAGGATAGAAATAGATCTCAGCGAAGATGAGAAAAAGATACTTGATGTGATCAGGGTAAACAGTGAAAATTATGAAGATACGGTAAAACGTATCATACAAAATTATTTTGAATACCAGCTGGTTAAAAGCTCAATAGACGAAATGCAGGCAAAAATAATGGAAATATACAAGGAGGTTGTCTATTCAAGAATAACTAAAAGAGTTGAATCCAGCGGACAGAGAATATCAGAGGATACCTCGAAAATAAGTTACAAGGATGATCTGCTGGAAGCTCTGAAGAGAAACCTTGAAAGCAACTGGAAATGATTTCCAGAATTCATTAAACGATTTTTAATCGCATACAGCGGTTTATAAAATAGAGAGAATAGAACCAATTTTTATATAAATAAAGCGATATTCGATCAGAGCAAATTCTGTATCAGTAATATGTGTTTTTCATTGCCATGCCGGGTTCCTGTTCCTGATAAATCTGCCATCGTTGAGTTCCCTTAAGGCCCCGCTGATTTCTTCCCGTGTATTCATTACAATTGGCCCGTACCATGCCACAGGTTCTCCCAAAGGCTTTCCTGCCAGTACCAGAATACGGGATCGGGTGCTGCTTTTAATTATTATCCCTTTACCATCTCTTGACAGCACGTATCCTGATCCAGCCCTCATAACAGTTTCCCTGTAAACGGCTTCTCCTTCAATAACATAAACTATCACAGTGTAACCTTCAGGAAAATCTGTTCTGAATTCAGAATCTTCCTCAATCTGAACATCAAGATAATACGGATCGATGAACGATGAAAGTGAATAATCAAAATCACTGTTCAGGGCCCCGTCCACCTTCATGAACCTCCCGCTTACTATTCCGATCCTGTTCCCAAATTCATCTTCAACGAACGGTATGATACTTTTCTTAATTGAACGGTATGACGGATCCGACATCTTCAGCGATGAAGGCATGTTTATCCATATCTGCATTCCGGAATTTGTCGCATCGAGGACGGAACTGGCGGGCTTTCCATCTTCGAATTCAGCTGGCTTGGGCATTTCCTCATGAAAGATTCCGCTTCCTGCGGTCATCCACTGGATCTCCCCGGGATATATGGTACCTCTGTGTCCTTCACTGTCTTCGTGGTTTGTTTTTCCCCTGAACTGGTAAGTTACTGTCTCTATGCCTCTGTGCGGATGCCAGGGGAAACCCCTGATGTAATCATCCATGTTATCCGATCCAAAGTGATCCATCAGTAAAAACGGATCGGTCATGGCAGCGGTATCCTGGCCGCCGAAGATCCTTCTAAGCTTCACACCGGCGCCGTCGTATGCATACGATCCATCAAAGACATACATCACCCTTTTGATATTTTCTGGCATTCCATCATCACTTTGATTCCACCATTTCAAGGGAGGTCTCTATTTTAACGATGTCACCGACCATTATTCCCCCATTGTCCAGTGCCATCTGCCATGTAAGGCCAAAATCCCTCCTGTTGATGGATGCATTTGCAGAGAATCCAAACCTGTTGTTCCCATACGGATCTTTGACACTGCCTCCGAATTCGCCGTCAAACTTAACATCCTTTGTTACATCCTTTATTGTGAGATTTCCCTGGATTTCGTATGTTTCATCACCTGTTTTCCTGATGCCTTTTGAAACAAACTTTATTGCAGGATATTTTGAGGTTTCGAAGAAGTTCTTTGACCTCAGGTCTTCATCCCTTCCTTTTTCTCCGGTGAAAACGCTCTGTACATCGATGTTCACAGTCACATTGCCCAGTTCTATCTTACCGGGTTCTCCCTGGAATATGACGTCAAACTTGCTAAATTTCCCCCTTACTTTGGATACCATCATGTGCCTTACAACGAATTCTATAGAGGAGTGCGCTTCATCCGATTTCCATTGCTTTAAAACTTCCATTTTTTCACCAACTATATTTTGTAAAGCGAGTATACAATCAATACTTAAATACTTTAAATAACTTTATGGTAAGTAGGTATCAATGGGTTTAAAAGGTGATACATTGCAAAACCACGAAGTATGTCCCATAGTGGAGGCAATAAGGCAGGTCGGAAACGAATGGAGCCTGATCATAATACGCTATCTGAGCGATCATCCAATGGGTTTCAACGATCTTCTGAGATCTGCCGAAAACATCAGTTCGAGGACGCTTTCACAGAACCTGAGGAAACTGGAGGAAAAGAAGATAATAAGGAGGGATATTGTCAGCACCAGGCCATTCAAGGTCAGTTATAAGCTCACGGAGAAGGGCATGGATCTCACGAATGTGCTATCAGATCTGAAGGACTGGGGAAGCAGATGGATAACAGGCAGTGGCCCTGAAATAATCGATACAGGAAAATAGGCATCTTCAGGCATATATAATATCCCGGCATCCCCCCTTTCATGATGTCGATCGCATCTTTTGAGTTAAATTTAATATTGTGTGAGTGATATCATTGATAAGTCATGCATATGTGCTTTAAATCATGAATGTGATTAGAGTACGTATGTCATTGAAGTATGAGTGGTGACAATAATGGCGAAGATGCTTGTGATGGTAATAACAGGAAAAGAAAATATCAATACAGAAATGGTTGCATTCAGTTTTGCGATAAATTCAGTTCAGAATGCAGGTGCTACGGTGGAGATGTTATTTCTGGGGAGGGGTGTTGAAGCTATTCTCCAGAACCAGAACAATTCAGTTACATTTGAAGACCAGGTAAAGAAGGCGAAATCGCTTGGAATAGAGACCAGGGTCTGCCTGGTGAGCATGAAATCTCTCGGGATAAGCGATGAGATGATATTCCCCGGCATAGAAAAGGTGATGGGCGGGGTAGAAACTAACGGGAAGATTGATGAAGGATACCAGGTAATAACATTTTAGGATGATTGTATGATAATAACTTTAATACAGTACATATTTTCCGTAATATCCGGGGTTATAGTCGGATTCTCGCTGGGCCTGATAGGCGGTGGTGGATCCATACTGGCAATACCCCTCCTGATATATTTTGTAGGCATTGACAGGCCCCATCTTGTGATAGGGACAACCGCCCTGGCGGTCGGAATAAATGCGTTTATAAACGTTTACAGCCATTTCAGGAAGCATAACGTGAGGCTTAAGGTAGGGGGCATATTTTCAATTTTTGGCGTAATAGGAGTGCTTGCCGGCACGACGCTCGGGCTTTTGACACCCGGCGAAGAGCTGCTCTTCATATTCTCGTTCCTTATGATGATTATCGGTATCTATATGTTCATAAGCAAATGCAAGGCAAACTGCAACGACGACGCCGTTCCTGATAAAGATAAAGAAACGCCCAAAAAATCCAAGTACTCAAAAACATCCGTATTTGGAGTATTGGCAGGATTTGCATCCGGCTACTTCGGAATAGGCGGCGGATTCCTCATAGTTCCGGCCCTTCTTTACTCCTCTGATCTGACGATGAATCTTGCCGTTGGCACATCCCTTCTTTCAGTGGGCACATTTGGTGTGGTAACGGCAATCAGGTACGGGCTTTCCGGCCAGATACTGATACCGATAGCACTTCTTTATGTGATCGGCGGCATATTCGGCGGGATAGCCGGTACAAGGCTATCAACCGGAATGAATAAATCAACTCTCAGGAAGGCATTTTCAATCATAATAATAATAGTGGGAATTTACGTGGCAATTGAATCATACCACGCAATATTCTAAACTTTTTTTAATCTTAACAACTTTTCTCAGTGAATAATATTCAACTCAAACAATAGCGAATCCTTCCATTGCTGTGCTTATATATCATGATCGCGTTTTCATTCCTTATAAACCTGCAAATCTAAGGAGATGTCTGTCCGCAAAGCTCGAAGTCCTTATGTGTTTCGAAAGCTTTTGAATTTTTGTATATGCGCAGGGCATATTTTTCCGCAGTGCATCTGTTCGATCAGTGAGACGAATATGAGAAAATCAAGCCAGAATCCTATTATTTGTATTTCAGGTTGTCCAGTTCCAGAAACCGGATGGGATATTGCATCATGATCTTACTGAATTTCAAATGCTGGAGAACAATGAAAAACTTTAGAGCTTAAATGGACGTTTCGAATAGATAAAAAATTAAATAACCTCATGGATATCATAGATAGATTACTATGGCGGCTATGGAGCGTTAGGGTTCTAATCATATCTGTATATACGGTATACATGACCCTTGTGGCAAAGAAAATAACAAGAAAGAACGGAAATGGAAAGGTTTACTACACCCTTGTTGACGAGAGGAGAGTAAACGGCAAGATAGTGCAGAAGTATGTCGGTTATCTTGGAAAGGATCCGAAATCAAAGATGGAGATATCCTACGGGCAGATCATGCCGTATATGACAAGGCTGATGGATCTCGAGATAAGCGATTCAGAGATCCATGAGATACTGAAGAAGATAGGCATTGATATCGATATATCGCCAATAACAAGGATAGTGATCGAGAATGACAGGAAGCTGAAGAAGACGTTCCTGAGGATAAGATGAGGATAGTATTCAAAACGGATCTTAAGAGATGCCCTGGCTGCAACAAGCGACTGGTTGCATATAGATCCGACCAGAGGACGATAATATCCATTGAGCTTGGCATGTTCACAGCAGTCCACAGGATACTGAAATGCAGGAAATGCGGCATGCTTTTCAGATCTGAAAAACTGGCAGGGTTGATTGAACCCTATTGCACATATGCCAGCGACATCATGATAGATGCTGCAGTCAAGAGGTTCATAGAGGGAAGAAGCTGCCTGGAAATAGGAGAGCAGTCCGGCATCTTCGAGAGACATGCAAGGAACCTGAGCAATCTTGCCCTGGACATATTCGCCATGATCCACGAAGAGTATTCAGGGAAGCTCAGGGAATCCCTGTTATCATATATCCTGCAGATCGACGGTACTACGGATTCCGATTTCTCAATGATCATGGTTGTAAGGGATTCGATATCAGGTTTCACCCTCTATTCAGAGAAATGCTTCTCTGAATCGGAGGAGAATATAGTTCGGGTGCTGGAATGCATAAAGGAAAGATTCGGCATTCCATCCGGCGCAATATGCGATATGAGATCCGGTATAATCTCAGCCATAAAGAGAGTATTTCCAGGTATTCCTGTAAGGATCTGTCTGTTGCATTTCCTGCGTGATCTGGGAAAGAACATGATGCTTTCGGCACACCTGGATCTCGGAAAAATGATCAACATGAAGGGGATGAAATCGGGCATCAAGAGACTGCTCAGATCCTGCAGGGAATATGATCCCGGAACCATTATGGAACTCGATAACGGATACTGCAGCAATCCGGGAACAATGGCAGGCATGATCATAAGGAGGATACTCGAGGATATCGTTGCAGTCAACGGATCCTCAGGCTACGGCTTTCCATTCTCCATGAAACACCTGACATTCTACATACAATGCATTGAAGCAAGGAAAGATCTTCTGGATCTGTCAAAAGTGGACATGGAAGATGAAACCAGAAAGATACTGGATGAATCCGTCCGACTGTTATCCATCGTTGCATGTGATTCCAGGATAGCAGAAGCTGCATCATCTCTCAGAACAATGAACATT
>JABEBX010023199.1_pt1 | contig 21033 bp, 9 predicted proteins | sample 7245971 | NCBI WGS metagenome assembly JABEBX01 (sample SAMN14506365, study PRJNA622280) | hot springs metagenome | biome: hot spring [ENVO:00000051]|acidic hot spring [ENVO:00002120]; feature: spring [ENVO:00000027]|sediment [ENVO:00002007]; material: sediment environment [ENVO:01001048]... | reverse complement strand
TGGCCGCACCACCTCCGGGTTCGGCCAACGGACGTACATCTGCACAACCTCGTCGCCGGCGCTGCTGCCGGTGTTGGTCACGTCCACGCTGACGTTGATGGAGCCGTTCTTCGCAATCGTTGGCGAGGTGGTACGCAGGTTTGAAAATTTGAAGGTGGTGTAGCTGAGGCCGAATCCGAAGGGATAGAGCGGCTGTCCGCGGAAGTACATATAGGTGTAGCCGTCGCGGATGTTGTAGTCCATGCGCGGCGGGAGTTGATCAGCGGATTTGGGCCAGGTGCGGACCAGATGACCGCCGGGATCGTAGTCGCCGAAGAGCACCTTCGCCAGCGCGGTGCCTTCATCCTGGGAGCTTGGGGCCATGGTCAGGATGGCGGGCACATGCTCCTGGCTCCAGTTGATGGTGAACGGAAAGCCGGCGATGAGCATGAGAACCGTGTGCGGGTTCTTGATCATGACCTGCTTGAGGATCTGTTCCTGATAGAGCGTCATGGTTTCGCGGTCGCTGCCTTCGCGGCCGTCGCTAGGATTGGTGCACGGAAGCGTAATGCCTTCGCCCTCCTGGGGCGTACCGTACCAAGCGTGACCCTGGTCGCCGCAGGTGGGATCATTGCCAAGGACGACCACGGCGACGTCGGAGTTTTTCGCGGCGTTCAGGGCGGCGGTTTCGTCGTTGACCGTGTTGTAGGCAACGTAGTTGATCTTCACGTTCGGGCCGGCTTCCTTGCGGATGCCCTGGAGCGGTGTCATCGTATAGGGCGGCGTGCCGCCGTACCAATCCCAGTTCACCACGTCGGCCAGAGGGCCGATGACCGCTATGGACTTGATCTTGTTCTTGTCGAGAGGAAGAAAGTGGTTCTGGTTTTTGAGCAGCACCACGGACTCGAGCGCCATCTTCTCCGAGACGGAGCGATCGCGTGAGGAATCCCACGGCGCAGGCTCGGTGCCGATCTGACGGATCTTCGTCTCCGGCACCATGTCCGGCGGGTCAAGCAGCCCCAGTTTGATCTCGATGCGGAACTTGCGGCGCAGAGCGTTGTCGATCTCGACTTCGGTGATCCTGCCGTCTTTGACGGCCTGCATCATCTGATCGCGGTAGACGTCAAGGTACTGGTTGATGCCTGCATGGAAGGCGGCGACGACGGCGTCTTCCTGGTTGGCGAAGAGATGGCGGGGGGAAACGAGCTCTGTGACGGCTCCGCCGTCGCTGGACACAACGTCCACGCCCCACGTATCCATGACGAGGTTGCGCAGCACAGGGTTAATATCCATTGGAATGCCGTTCCAGGCATTGTAGGAGGCCATCACGGCTTTAGCGCCACCATCCAGAAAAGCCATACGGAAGGGGACCGAGTAGTACTCCCAGAAAAGGCGCTCACTGAAGTTGGAGCTCGATCCCTCGCGGTCTTTCTCGTTCTCATTGGCGAGGAAGTGCTTCAGCAGTGGCGAAGCCTGCCAGTACTTCGGGTTATCCCCCTCCAGTCCGCGGCTATATGCGACAGCCATGGAGCCGTTGAAGAAGGGGTCTTCGCCGTAAACCTCTTCACCGCGGCCCCAGCGCGGATCGCGATCAAGGTCTGACTGTGGACCCCAAACCATCAGAATCTGGCGATTGTATTTGGGGGTCTGTGTAATATAGCGCGCCTCGTAGCCCTCCACGTCGGCGGCTTCGCGGACCAGCGCTGGATCCCAGGTATCGCCCATTCCTGGAGGTTCCGGGAATTGCGTGGTGATGATGGGAGGTTGACCGGGATGCCCCTCTCGCTGCACCAAACCATGGAGGCCTTCCGAGGAGCCGATGTTGGGTACGCCAAGACGCGGCACACCGGTACTTATGCCGAAGCAATCGATCTTCTCCTGAAGGGTCATCAGCGAGAGGAGATTGCTGATGCGCTGCTCGGTGGGAAGATTCGGATTGTCAAAAGGATAATGTTTCAGGTGCCACTGGTTGACCTGTTGCTGCTCTGGATGCTTTTGGGCAAATGCGGGCGTGCCGGAGAGGGTGGAGACCAAGCCCAAAAGCAGCCCAGTGCGGACGATGCTTCGCATGCGCGGGAGATTCGTCCCTTTGCGCGTTGCCAGGGAAGCCGTCCGTGGATGGCGCCCCAAAATGGACATTGTGCGCATCTCGTCTAAAGAGGTTGATGCGAGTGTGATCGACCTAAGCTTGAGCATCATGAAAACTCCCCCATTCCTGTTCCACAAGTTTCGAGCAGACTCTACTACGAGATCGGAAGAGACGCCAGTGTAACTCCATCAGAACGTTCCCAGCTATGCGCCTCGATAAGCCAGCGAAGATTTCGAATTTCCTCTACCTCTAGCCAGGCGATGTTCCTTGTTTCTCCAGCTTTTGCTCCTCTTGATCGGGGACATGCTGACGCATTTCCTTATAGATGGCCTGCATCTTCTTTTTAAGCTGGTTGTAGCGCTGAAAGGCCTCGAGTTCACGCTTGGCATCCTCTGGCCGCTTTAGCCTTTTATATATCGTAAAAAGACGGTAATGGGCCAGAATGTTGGATGGGTCTTCGTTAACCACCTGTTCGAGCTTCAATGCGGCAGCGGCATACTCTCCCTTGTCTACTTCTGCGTCAGCGATTGCGAGGGCTGCGCCGGGCAGTTGCGGATCGACTGCGAATGCCTGGGAATAGTACTTCATTGCTTCCTGAGTGTTGCCGCTCGCCTTTGCCAGATTGCCTAAGGCGAGTGCGGATTTTGCATCGCGAGGATTCTGTTCGATCGCCAATTTGAATTGTGTTCCGGCTTCTGCTTGAAGCTTCACGTCGTCGTCTTCGAGGAGCGCTTCTCCCAACTCGTAGTGAATGCTCGGCAACGCGGGATCCAAGGCGGCTGCTTTGCGTAGATTCGCAATCGCCCCGGGATAGTCGAGAGCGCGCTCCAGTTCTTGCGCCATTGCCTCATGCATCAGGGCGGAGTCGGGCGCCACAAGTGAAAGCGAGAGCATGGCCTCGCCCGCCTGCTCGGTAGCGATTCGATACGCCGCAAAAAGCACTCGCGGGTCGGTAGGCGCTCCCTCGCGCAAAAGCGCAATTACATCTGCTGCCCTATACAGGTCTCGCGAGGCATCATCCAGCTCAACCAGAGCGAGCCCCACCTGAATACGAAACTCCGTCTCATCAAGTTTAGGCACCGAGGCCTCCAGGTCCGCTCGCGCCTCCTCCGTCTGGCCGGCGTACATTTCGGCAAGACCCAGCAGTGCGCGGATCTTGGTGAGTTCCGATTGTTGAGCAATCGCTTGGCGCAGATAAGGAATGGCGTCTCCATAGTCCTTTTGGAAAAAGAGCAAAACCCCAAGATTCGCCTGAGCTTCGAGATTATTCGGATCCGCAGCGAGAACAGCTCGGAACTCTTCCATGGCGAGCTTCGGTTTTTTTTCATGCAAGTATTCGTTGGCGCGCTGCTCATGCTCCTGAGTAGTTGCCGTTGACTGCGCGGGCAATGCCACAGAAAAAAGAGAGACGAAAATGAGAACAAATAGCTCGATCGCCTGGGCTACCCGAAAAGCGCTGCTAAGATTGGAAAACATAGCGGAAAGTTTAATCTCCCAACGCCTTGTGCTGGCTTGAAACCTTAAAACGGCCGAGTCAATGGCTACCGGATCTTGGTTAGCGGTCCACGGCAAAAGTCTGAATCCTGGGAGACGCATCCCTCGGGGCGGCTAAAGCCCTGTTGATTTTGCAGTAAGACCAAACTCGTGCTTTTCAAAACAAGGTCTTCACCCAAACTGCTCGTACTCCAGCGCTAGAAACTCGCAAATCACGTAGGATCAGCGGCTCGCACCGCGCCCGAGAAGTTAACAGCAAGGCAACACCGTAGACCGCGAACATATTGCCGAAAATCATAGCGCCCCGAACAGACTTCGGCCTTATAACTCTGTAGTATGAGGCGTCGTCACCAATTTCCAGATTCGTCTTGAAGCAAATCGAATCCTGCTTCGCCGACGCGACGTCGAAGCATTCCAATTGCTAGCAATAGTAGCAAAATGGCAGCCGTTTGTCGAAAACTAAGGGATATATCGGTTGATCGGTTGGGCAGAATAGCAGACAATCAGGCTTTGCAGAATTTGTGAGTGAAGAAGGCTGTGGAAGAAGCCGCCCCGACGAAAAGTCCAACAGAGGGACTTTTCCGCCTCGATTGGACATCTATACGGAGAGCTAACCGTAGGAAACAGGAATCTTTCGCTATAAAAAAGGAGCGGCGATGCATCGCCGCCCCTTTGGTTTCAGGACGATGGGAGATCAGAAGATGATCTTGAGCGTATACTGCACCGATCGACCTCCTTCTGTAGTGCCGGTGATTTGCTCAGTCGTTCCGGCACCGGTGCCCTCCGGATTCTCACCGAAGGTATACGGCGTACCCGGACCATTGGCGCCTCCCAGCGTTCCCGTCGGTTGATTGAAGCTTGCGTGGTTGAACGCATTGTTGGCATCGACGCGGATCTCGCACTTCACCGGGTTCTCGCCGGGTGAGATGGAGAAAAGCTTGGCTCCGGAGAGATTCACATAGTTGACTCCGGGGCCATACAGCGAGTTTCTTTTCACGTTGCCAAAGGTGCCGTTGGCCGGCATGATGAAGGCCGACGGGTTATACCACTCGTTAATACAGCTTCCCATCGAAGACCCTGCTTGACAACGCGGGCTGCGGTTCTTAGGTCTCACCGGCACACCCGGGTTCCAGTTCGGGAAGGCAGAACCATCCTGCTGATACGTGTTTTGCGTAGCGAAGACAGTAAACGGCTGGCCAGACATCTCAATAATCATGCCGGATAGCTGCCATCCACCGACGATCTCGTCAAGGATCTTATTTTTATTCAGCAGCGCCTGCCCGCGACCGAACGGCAGCGAGTAGATGAAATATCCCTTGAATGCGTTACGGACGTCGAAGTTGGAGTTGCTATAGTTCGCCTGCAGGTTGTTGGCGATCTGCCAGTTCTGCGGACCCTCGCGGCTGCCCCATCCCGAAGAGTCCTGGTCGTCGAGCATGTGCGACCAGACATAATTGAAACCCAAGCTAATACCATGGGACATGCGTTTGGTGAAGGATGCCTGCAGCGAGTTGTAGTTGCTGATGCCGTTGTTGCTGCTGCCGGTCAGATCTTGGAACAACGGATAAGGACGGTATCCTTCCGCCACATCGTTGGAGCTGAGATCGGCGGTAGGAATCGCGTTGATGTCGGTGGTGAAGATGAGATTCGAACCATGGCTGGCTATGTAAGCCAACTGGATCATATAGTCGCTCTTGAAGGACTGTTGGAACGCAAGATTCCATTCCAGCATCGTCGGCACCGGCACGTGGTAGGAGACGTAGCCAACGCCCTGCCCGTTATACGCCGTCGGACTCGTGCTCGCCTGCGAGTAAGGCAGAGGCGTATTGGTGCCAAAGATGGTGCCTGAGCCCTGCAACAGCGTGATCGGAGTGATGCCGTTGGTTTGATCGGAATCACTGCCAGAGGCGCTGTTCTCCGCGCCCATGCCGTAGTTGGTGTTGTTGCCGCCGTAGTTGTCGAGGCTCCAGGCATAGGCGTAGAGCCCGATACCTCCACGGATGGTCATGTTCGCCCTGGGCGCCCACGATGCTCCGAAGCGCGGCAGGAAGGTGTTATTTACCGGAGCGAGCAGCCGGGTACGTCCATTGGCGTGCGTGGTTCCAAACCAGTAGGCGCCCAACGTGTTAGCCGCCCCGGTGAAGGGATTGACGGCGGGATTGGGCACGGTGGGATCGAAGCTGGCCATGTTTCCCTTCAGCGCCGTCCAGCCGCGATTGAACTGGTAGCGGAGGCCGAGGTTCAAGGTCAGGTTAGGCAGCACTTTGTAGTCATCCTGAAAGAAGAATTGCGGACTCTTGAAGCGGGCTCCGTACTCGGGGTCGACACTCGCGCTCCAACTCGAGGAGTAGCCGAGCAGGAAGTCGGCGTACTCAAGACCCGTAGTCGTATCGGGACACATCTCACCCGCGTAGGCGCCCGAACCGCAGGCATTATGATCCCATTCTTCCGTATATCCACCGGAGAATCCCAGCGTTCCAGGATTCTCGTTACCCCACGCGGTCGAGTCGTCGCGGTACATCAGCATCTCGCCGCCGAAGCGAAGGATGTGCTTTCCACGGATCATCGTAACGACGTCGGAAGGATCAAATACCATCTCCTTGTAGACGGCGTTGGTGCTCGGTTCAATCCAGGCGTAGGGGTAGTTGCGGTAGAACTGAATGGCGGGAATGTCATTCACCTTCGAAAACTCCCAACCGAGCTTCGTTGCATAGTTGTGGCCCAAAGCAAGATCGGCGAAGAAGTTGAGCTGAGACGTAAAACCCAGTCTCGCTTCATTGATGGTGTTGGCGCCGAAGTTCCACACATCGGTGACCTGAGCGTTGTTGTTGTCTACATCACCCGACTGCCAGCCAATAGGGTCTGCCGTGACGGAGTTGGGGTAAACCACGGGCGTATCGCTCTGCGTATCGGACATCGTCAGACGATTGCTGGGAGTAATGTCGTAATCCAGACGGCCAAAGAACTTCCGGTAGGGCGTGGACTGAGGGATGAGCGAATAAAAGTTGTTCTGGACCTCACCGTCAGAACCAATGTTGCCATTAATAAATTTTCCGCCCGCAATGTGATTGGTGGGCGTTGGATAGAACTGCTGAAAGTTCTGCGCCACCGAGTTGATCATGCTGGACGGAACCTCATTCGAGCCGTACTCGCTCTGGAACGATTGCCGAACCGGGTATGGCTTGCCCTCGGGATCGTACGCGATGGTCTGCGTGGTCGGATCGTAGATGGGCAGCTCCCCTGTGAAGTTCCCGGCCATAACGGCTGCGGTGGGTATCGAGTTGACTGCATTGCTGGCCGTTCCATGATCGACGATCTGGTCGTAGCCGAAGAAGAAGAATGCCTTTCTCTTCAGATTCCAGAACGGAATATCGACAGGACCACCTATATTGCCGCCGAAGTCGTTATAACGGAGGTAAGGAACAACGGTTGGAACGGCGAAATCATAGGGCGCCGCGTTGAAGGTGTTGTCCTGATAAAAGTCATATCCCTCGCCGTGAAACTGGCTGGTGCCTCCTTTGCTGGTCTGGTTGATGATGGAGCCTCCGAGGCCGTACTCCGCGGAGAAGTCGGACAACGAAACCTGCAGTTCGGACGTGTCTTCGAAGATCGCTGGATTGGCGTTCTGGCTGTGGCTCAGCGTAGTAGATGCGCCGTCGGCGATGATGTTGTTGTAGGGAAGGCTGCCGTTGACCGAGACTGCCTGTCCGGGATTGACCGATCCCTGACTTCCACCGGGCGTTCCGGTTGCGCCAGGCAACATGATCATGAAGTTCTCCCAGTCCGAACCGACCTGCGGGAGCTGCGACATCGTCTTGTAGCTAAGAGTTGTTTGCTGCGCGCCGGATGTCGTGTTCAGCAGCGGGACGTTCGTAGTGACGACGATCTTCTGGCTCACGTTTCCGACGCTTAGTTCCGCGTTCACCTTCGTGCTACCCACCTGGATGGTCAGCGGCCCGCGAATCAGTTGCTTGAATCCGTCCTTCTCGAAGGTGAGCGTGTAGCTGCCGATCACGATAGCCGTCGTGTCGTATACGCCCGCGCCATTGGTTAAATAATCATTCACCACCCCGGTGCCGACGTTCGTGACGATGACCTTTACTCCAGGAATGACTGCGCCGGTCGTGTCTGTAACTGTACCGCTGATATCCGCGGAGCTGACGCTCTGTCCGAAACAATACCCACTTCCCCACACTAATAGCAGGGCCAGAACCCATCTTACGATCTGTCTCATTCTCACTCTCATTGAACGCCTCCAACGTGCTTATGCATCTTACTTTTGCCTGTTTTTCTAAAACTGCGATCAGTCTATATGCCGGTTTAGATCGCGCGTGCTGAACGCCATATCCAGACACTTTTTTGATTAGTCGGGCTTAGACAACCGTTTGTTTTGATTGGCGCTTTTATTACGGGGATAATTAGAGCATACGATTTAAATCGTTGTCAAGCCCTATTTTGCAGCGAACTTCTCGACCCGAGGGCGCCATCTGAGAAACCTGGTGGGGCTGCTTCGGTGCTTCGGCAGCATCGGTGTTCCTGTGGATCATGGGTTTCGCGCAGGGACCGCACCTCGGAGGAGTGCAAATAGGATGTTCAGGCCGCGTTCCCGGGAAGGCGTGTGCCTGTTGCCAAAGTTCCTCCGCGTTCGAGCATTTCCTGCGTGAATGGGGATATGGCTGTGGGCGTGCAGCATCGTTTTCCATGGGGAAGACCACCCATGGAGGGCGAGGCGTCCGTTTACGCTTACCATGGACAGGCTCTGAGCACGCGCCTTGTGGAAGATCACGAGCTGTAGATTCAACCAGTTGCGTCAGATACTGTTCGCCATGCCCGAAGTTGCGCGCCAGACGATAGCCGTGGCTTTTCAACACTTTGAAACTCTCGTTTTCAAGTAGACCAGGGGAATTTCACCCCCAGCCTCCCAAAACTGCTGGCGGCGGGCAAGCGACTCTGGTTTTCGCTATTCTGGGCTTTCGCCCGGACCGTTCGATTGACAAAAGGCTGGCAGTCCTGTTTTCATCAACTGCGAACACTAAAACCATGCCGTTACGGATGGACGCAAACGATTGTTTGAACGCCGTAGGAGTTGCGGCTTTGCCGTCAGCCATGCTGGCGATTGATCGAGGATATTCGCATGAAAACACACTTTCGGCTAGCCTGTATGGCGGCATTCCTGCTCTTTTCCCTCTCTTCCCTCTCCTCCCGCGCTCAAACCGGGAGGTCCGGGGATGCGCGTCTCTGGCTCACCACTGCAGATCGCTCGGAGTTGCTGGCCCCACAGAGTACACGCGTACACTTCTCGGCCGCGGCTAGTTCTGACCGCACCATCGACGTCAACGACATGGAGCAGTACCAGTCCATGGAAGGGTTCGGCCTCGCCCTCACCGGCGGCAGCGCCCAACTGCTGATGCACATGTCTCCGGAGCGCCGCGCCGCGCTGCTGCAAGAACTGTTCTCTCCCACCGGCGACGGCATTCACATCAGCTACCTCCGCGTCAGCATCGGCTCTTCCGACATGAACGAACGTCCCTACACCTACGACGACATGCCGCCGGGAGAAACCGATCCGCATCTGGAGCACTTCAGCCTCAGCATCGACAAAGCCACCGTCCTTCCTGTGCTCCAGCAGATTCTTGCCATCAATCCAACAATCAAAATCCTGGGCTCGCCGTGGTCTGCTCCCGCTTGGATGAAGACCAATGACAACCTGAAGGATGGCCATCTCAAACCTGCGGACTACCCCGTTTACGCGCAGTATTTTGTAAAGTACATCGAGGGCATGAAGGCGGAAGGCATCTCCCTTGCAGCTATTACCGTTCAAAACGAACCTCTGAATCCCCATAACACGCCGAGCATGGTGATGTTCGCGCCGGAAGAGGACGCGTTCATCGCCAACGATCTAGGACCAGCCCTTGCCAAAGCCGGAATCCACACCGGCATTCAGGTCTACGATCACAATCCAGATGTCCCATCGTACCCGCTCTCCATCCTCGGCGATCCCAACGCCAGCAAGTATGTGGAAGGCACCGCCTTTCATCTGTATGGGGGAACGGCCGAGGCTTTCACGCGGGTCCACCATCTGTATCCCCGCAAGGACATCTTCATGACCGAGCAGTCGGTGACGCAGTGGCCTCATTCGCCCAATCTTGACGTTGCCGAGCCAGTGGATTCCGTACTCGTCGGCTCCACGCGCAACTGGAGCCGCAACGTTCTATTGTGGAACCTGGCCGCCAATCCTGACGCCGGACCCCACACCAGCGACGGCGGATGCACCAGTTGCTATGGCGCGCTCACCATCAATGGCGATCAGGTGACGCGCAACGTAGCTTGGTACGCGCTGGCCCACTTCTCCAAATTCGTCCCGCCCGGATCCATCCGCATCGCCACCAACGACCTGGATCAACTCGACAACGTCGCCTTCCTGACGCCGGATGGCAAAATCGTTCTTGTGGTGTCGAATACAGGCAACTTCCCCTTCGCGTTTGCGATTCGTTATCACGGCAAAACAGCCGTCACCTCGCTGACCCCTGGATCCGTTGGCACATATGTCTGGTAAGGGCAACATGGAACCATGCGTTCAGGATCCCAAGAACCTCTAGCGGAATTTCAAGACAGACGAGCCCTCTGTTATGCGTGTTAGAGCAATTTTCCTGTTGATGGGGATCCCGGAAAGGGCGTGCGGTGGCGTTTTCTTTGGGGAAAACGCCCATGGACGTCAAGGCGCCGGGTTACACCTACAGGAAAATTGCTCTAGCCCATCTGTGAAGACGAACCGCTGTGAGTCCGGCCCTGTATGGCTTCATCTATGGTGATCTCTCGCGGGAGTTGCCGCTCAGTTCCACGCGCTCGGCGGAGTGAGAGATGCCGTGAGCTGATCGTGGGGTACACATCTTCATAGCCCGACCGTGTCGATGCTCGCGACAAGGCGGCTTGCGCGCTGTCTCATTTTTGCGGTTGCTTTTTGCGGCTGCGGCCCCGGAACAATCCTGTTACCGGAGCAGACCTACAGCAGGTGAGCGGCCGCCCCTTTGATGATTTGCCGGACCGGTGGATTCGCGGATGATCAGTGTTGGCTGAACCATGATTTCGTCGCGAGGAGGCTGGGTGTCGTGAATCCGATTGAGCAGCGCCTGAGTAGCAATGCGCCCCATCTCAGCCAAAGGCTGCCGGATCGTGGTGAGCCGCGGCAAAGTGTAGGAAGCGGCGTTGATGTCATCGAAGCCAATCACGGAAACATCCAAGGGAATGCGCAGGTTAATATCCTGTAGCGCGCGAATCGATCCGATGGCGGCGATGTCGTTAAAAGCGACCACTGCCGTGAAGGGCCGCCTGGATGCGACCAGTTGCTGCACCACAGGATAGCCAAGTTCGGGCGAGGTTATATCGCGGTCAAGGGAGACCAGCAGTTCCGGATCGATGACAAGACCGAGATCCCTTGTGTAGCGCTGCAATTGCTCCCATCGGTCGTCGGAGTCGGAGCTGAACGGCTGGCCGCGCATGAATGCGATGTGGCGATGACCCAATCCATAGAGGTGATTGAGAGTGAGTTCGGCAGCGCGTGCATGATCCAGAACGACGTTGGTTATGCCTTCAATATGGCGATGACCAGCAATCGCGACCGTGGGAATAGGTATCGCGTGCTCAATGAGAGAATCAATCGCGATGATGCCCTGCGCGCCGCGCCCGATGAACATACGAATGTATTCGTCGATCACCTGCGCCTGATGGCGATGGTGCGCGGTAAAGTAGAAATAGCCAGCACCGATGAGTTGATCGCCGATGCCGCTCATGATCTGAGTGTGATATCCATCGCCAAGTTCCGGCACCAGAATGCCGATGGTGAGCGTTCGGCGGCTGCGCAGAGATCGCGCCAGTAGATTCGGCTGGTAGTTCATCTCCAGCGCTGTCGCCTTGATGCGATCACGCGTGGCCTGCGGAATCGACCGCCCCGGCACATCATTGAGAACAACAGAAACTGTAGCCGGATTCAGTCCGAGGCGCTCCGCGACCTGTTTCAGGCCAACATGCTTGAAACTCTTCGGTTTCGCTCCCGGCTTCCGCACGTCCCGATCGGCGGCATCTTTCATCCGCGGGTTTCTCCTGGCAGATAGAATTGTTCACTTCTTCTCTGAACAATCGATTGTATACCGCATTACGCGAAAGGTCTCGCTCAAACGCCCTCCTCCAGCAGTTCTCACTGAGGGAAGCCGCTGAGGTACATCCCTGCGATGCGAAAGCCCGAACTTTCGGACTTTAACACCTGAGGACTCATTCTTGATTCCCTCAGTTAGAACTCCTGCGAAGCCAGAGTGGCGCTTGACAACAGTTTTCAGGATATGCTCTAATTCGCTCCGTTGCAAAATATCATTTTAGACAAACGGTTGCCTCGTCAAGGACGGCCGGTTGCATCTGGAGATTCGTGCCATGCGCGCGAGCCGGGCGATCGGGACGGTCGCACCGGTAATGGATGTCTTTGGAGGAGGGGCGATATGACGTGGCGTCGAGCATTGTGCATGGGGCTTTTGGGATTGTTAGGGGTTGCTGGATGCAGTTCCAGCGGCGGTACAGCGACCACGACCACGACTACGACTGTAACTGTGGCAACGCCGGCATTTAGCCCAGCTCCCGGAACCTACACATCCGCACAGAGCGTCAGCATCACGGATACGACACCCGGGGCAGCCGTCTATTACACCACGAACGGGGCCACGCCTACGGCAGGATCGACGCTCTATTCCGCTCCAATTGCGGTCTCCGCGACCACAACCATTGAGGCCATTGCGGTTGTATCCGGCGACAACAACAGTGCGGTAGCCACCGGCACCTACACGATCACTGCGCAAGTGGCCGCAACTCCAGCCTTTGCTCCCGCTCCCGGAAACTACACATCCGCACAGAGCGTCAGCATCACGGATACGACACCCGGGGCCGCCATCTATTACACCACGAACGGAACCACGCCTACGACAGGATCGACGCTCTATTCCGCTCCGATTGCGGTCTCCGCGGCCATGACCATTGAGGCCATTGCCGTCGCATCCGGCTACAACAACAGTGCGGTAGCCACCGGCACCTACACGATCACCGTGCCAATGGCCGCAACTCCCGGCTTTACTCCGGCGCCAGGGCCCTACCAGACCGCGCAGAGTGTAACCATCACGGATGCAACGCCCGGAGCCGCCATCTACTACACCACCAACGGGACCACTCCGACGACCTCTTCGGCCCTTTTCTCTGCGTCGTCGCCAATCTCGGTCTCATCCACGACCACCATTGAGGCGATTGCCGTAGCATCGGGCTATACCAACAGCGCGGTCGCCACGGGGGCGTATACGATCGGAGCCACGGTGGCCTCCGTCGTTCTCAGCACCAACGACGAAACCATGCTGATGGCCACGCAGCCCAGCGTGAGCTTCAGCGCCAACACCTCTGACGCCGGCACCAACACCATCGTGGTGGATGATACCCAGCAGTACCAGACCATCCAGGGCTTCGGCGCGGCGTTTACGGATTCGGCCTGTTATCTGCTGAACGAGGTCGCCCAGCCGAGCCAGTTGACCACGGCCATGAGCAATCTGTTCACCCGCAATGGCACGGGCATCGGCCTCAGCTTCATGCGCACGCCGATGGGCGCGACCGACATTGCACTGTCCGTCTATTCTTACGACGATCAGACCGTCGGCAACACCGATCTCAGCCTGGCGGACTTCTCCGTCGCCCACGATCAGACGTATATCATCCCGATCATCCTCCAAGCCGAGGCCCTTAACCCGCAGATGAAGCTAGTGGCGACACCGTGGAGCCCTCCCGGATGGATGAAAGATCCCACCTCGATGAGCCCGGTTTCCATGCTGGGAGGCTCGCTGCTGATGACCAGCGCCAACGAGACGGCCTTTGCCAATTACTTCGTCAAATATATCCAGGCATATCAGACCGCGGGCATTCCTGTTGACTATCTCACCATCCAGAATGAGCCGCTCAACATCACCACGTCCTATCCCAGCATGGGAATGAGCGACACCCAGCAGCTAAGCCTGCTTCAGGGTTATGTCCTTCCGGCGCTTTCCAATGCCGGTCTCTCCACCAAAGTGATGGTCTACGACCATAACTGGGACACGCCCTCTTATCCAGAGACCGTCCTGGCCGGCATGACGGCGCAGCAGATGGCGCAGATTGCCGGCACCGCATGGCATGGCTACAGCGGAACACCGGGCGCTCAACAGACGGTTCAGAACCTTTACCCGTCGCTGGGCACATGGATGACCGAGCACTCGGGAGGCACCTGGATCAGCGACCAGTTCACCTCCGACTTCATGGAAATCACCCAGGTGATGCGCAATTCCGCGCAGGCCTACGTCAAGTGGAGCCTCGCCCTGGATCAAAACCTGGGGCCGAACCTCACCCAGAACGCCAGCCTCGGCGGCTGTGACACCTGCACCCCCATCGTCACCGTCAACAGCACTACCGGCGACATCACCTACGACATCGAGTACTACACGCTCGGCCAGTACAGCAAATTTGTTCTGCCTGGCGCCGTGCGCATCTATTCCAATAACACGCCAAACCTGGCATCCGTCGCGTTTCAGAATCCGGATGGTTCCATCGCTCTGGTCGTCTACAACAACACAACCACAAGTCAGAGCTTTCAGGTACAGTGGGGCGCAAACCAAGCCTTCTCCTACAACATGCCGGCGCTCGCCGCGGTTACTTTTACCTGGTCTGGCACGCAGTCCGGCACCTACACCGTGGCTGCCACCGATCAGATTCAGGGATCGAGTTACAGCCTGGAGAACGGACTCGAAACCGAGGATACAGGCGATTCCTCCGGCGATTACGACTTGGGCTATCTCACCACCGGATCGTATATATACCTCCCGAACGTCGATTTCGGAGCCGCAGGCTCCGTCACCACCGTGAATGTGCGCACATCCAGCGATGGCAACGGTGGAACCGCAACCTTTTACCTCGACAGTATGACCAGCAACCCGATCGCCACGGTGACCCTACCGGTGACCGGGAGTTGGGAGAGCAACTGGGAAACCGTCACCGCTCCCGTTTCCGGCGTGTCCGGAGTGCACAATCTTTACGTCGTCTTCACCGGAGGAGGAAGCACAGACAGCATTGCTAATGTGAACTGGTTCCAGTTCCAATAAAGATGCGGAAATAACAATGATCAATAATATGTCCGCTGCTATTTCTCGACGCGAGGGTTGACCCTAAATCCGGCAGTTCAGGTCACCAAAATCGCTTACCGCCTTCGATTAAAACGTCTTATGGCTATTGAGGTTTCCTCCAAGACGGTGAACGGTGAAGCAGTCCAAAATGATGGAAGCAAACGCCATGATGAGGCGACTCGAGACTCAACTGCAGGATTTCGGATCATCGGACAACGGACGGTCATGACCTGCTTGACCACCGCGTTGATGCGATGGAACTGCGCATCACGGTCAGGGTGCTGGGCACCCTCTTCTACCTTGCGGTTGCTCTGCAGGCTGTAATCGAGTCCATGCAGCAAAGCTCCCCCCTCACGAAAAACTTCTTCCGCTGAGGGGGTCTGTTGCCTTGAAAGAGTGCGGCTGTTCTCCTCCAAATCACCACAAAATCGTCATCCTGAGCGAAGGCTCTCACGGTTTTATGCGAGAGCCGAAGCCCCGAGGCGAAGCCGAAGGGCCCGCGCTGCGCGCTTCGCTCAGGATGACAGATTTCGGGGAGCACTGGAGAAACGCACCCTCACCAAAGCCAGTTTCTGACTCTATCGAGGGGGCCAAAGGCCCATCAGGAGTATCTTTAGCGCTCAAGAAACCTCTGTTCATCCCCGTGAATTCCCTCAGCGGCTAAAGCCGCACCCGCCTTGTCTGCTCCTGCGGCGCGGCTAAAGCCACGTCCTTTCAAGGCAAGAGACCCTCACGGCAATATCTGGTTCATGGTCAGAGTTTCAGCCAGCGTGCGAGTACTCTTCACCGTCCAGCGCAGATGGTGGCTCCGGATCGCCGCGCATGCTGTCCTCGACCCGGGATTCCAGTTCCTTCAACAATCCGGGATCCGTAGTCGTAACAGCCTGACGCCGGGACGGCGAACTCTTCCCTTGTGGTACGTGCCGTTCTCGATCTCTCGTATGCCCTTGTGGATGGCTTTACGCGAGAGCCCGCAAAAGCCCTGCTCACCAGGCTCACCCCGCCAATGCATGGATCCATGGCCTCACTGGCGGCCATCAAGCGCCGAGCGTTCTCATCCCGGTCCAGCATAGGCACGCCAGGGTGGTGACGATCACAACGTAGACAATATCCTTATTTCTTCACGACGCCTTGCCGGCTAAATAGCACATAAAGGCGGCCGATATAAAGGCGAAAGTCGCCAGCAGTAGCCGCAGTCACCTGCAATGGCCGTGGGTGGTGCATCGTGTTGTCGTTCGTGGACTTCGCAGTCAACACGTCGCTGCCGCCCAGATCGGTTACCAGAAAATTGCTGCCATTCACAAAGCCAAAGCCATAGGCGCCGGCCGGCAGGCGCTTTCCACCGATCTTGAGTGGAACTTCGGTGATCAGATATCCTTCGTACTTGGCCGCCACCCCAGTCGTATAGCCGCTGGTGTCAACCAGGCTGGCCATCATGTAATGCCCGTCGCTAAACTTCACGCCGCCAGAGTTGCGCAATTGCGCCGGCGCGCTCTGCCCAAGATAATACACAGTTGCCGGAAAGAGCTTTTGGACGTTGGTTGCCGTCAGCACCGTATTCGCACCGGATTGTGCTCTCACCCAGCCTGACGCTCCCAGCGCAACGATGACGGCTACGCACTGGATCCACCTTGCCACTTTCTGCAACTTCATATGTGTTCTCCTCTATCGACTGCGACAGGAGTATAGCAGAATCCGCGTCCTGAATGTCATCAAGCCGCATTGCGCAGAGCATACATTCCATGCGGACTCGTCGAATGGGCTCAGCCGTTGCCGAGCCTGGCAGGAAAGTCCAACGAGAGGACTCGGGGCCGTTCAGAACTACGTCAAGCCGTGACCCCTGGATACTGACGAATTGCACCCAACGCGCTGAGCCGCATCTCTCCAGATCGGTCTACGCGGCCCTGCTGACGGTCATGGGCCGCGCCTACAAGGTTTCGACAAGCAGCATCTCTGCCGTTCTTTACGGTTTACCAGTCGCCGACTGGGAATCAGTGCCGCAGGGCTTGCCGCCACAAAGCGCGCTTAGGATGCCGTGGCCTTCTTCGATGGTGTAGATACGATCGACAGCCGGAAGTTTAATTGTCTCTCGTGCTCCGGAGGGCCAGTGAATCTCCGCCGAACCAGCGTCCTTACTGTCACCCAACCCGAAGTGGACGCGGAAGTCGTTCGAGGAAAGATAACTGCCGCCGCTGAGCACATCCCCGCGCTGGCGCATGCCATTGGCGGTAAGGTAGACCGTTGTCCCAACCGCGTCACGCGGACTCTTCGGTCCGCCAATGAGCTTCATTTCCACCCAATTGTGATGATCCGGGTTCACATTGCGCAGCAGGATCGGCACCCCATCCATGCTGTTGATCACCACGTCGATCTTGCCATCGTTAAAGATATCTCCGAAGGCGGCGCCACGGCCCACGGTCACCACGGCGAGGCCGGTGCCCTCAACCGCCGGTACCAGTGCGAATTTGCCGTTATGAAGGTTGTGGAAGAGCAGGAGCCGCTGAGCATAGCTCTGGCCCCATTCGGGGTGCTTGTCCACCTGGGGATAGACGTGGCCGCTGATAATTAAAAGGTCCTTCCAGCCGTCGTTGTCGTAATCGAGGAACCCGTCACCAAACTTGACAAAGGGTATGCTGGGCTGTGCGATTCCCGACTGGTAACTCACGTCGGTGAACGACCCCGTGCCATCGTTCTGGAACAGGATGCAGTAATCATCGGCAAAGGTGGTGTTGACGATGGAAAGATGGCCGTTGTTCTCGTAGTCGCCCGCGGCAATGCCCATGTTGGCTGCCTCGCGACCGTCTCCGTTGAGAGCATAGCCGCTCACGTAGCTGTCATCCTCGAAGGTGCCGTCTCCATTGTTGATGTAGAGATAGTTGGGCGTGGAATCGTTTGCCACCAGAAGATCGGGTTTGCCATCGTTGTTGACGTCGGCGAAGAGCGCACCCAGGCCGTAGTAACCGTTGGGATCGTCAACGCCCAACTTCTTGCTCACGTCGGTGAAGGTGCCGTCTCCATTGTTATGGAATAAGTGATCATGCTCGCCCTGCAGACCGCGCGGACCGCACATCACTTGCACGCCGCGGTACTGACAGACGGAGTAGTTCATCGATTTCGCGCCCGAGAGCGGTGGATTTTTCAAATCGATCTTGGCGTACCCATCCACAAAAAGGTCCAATCGACCGTCGCCGTCGTAGTCGCCGAAGGTGGCGCCTGCCGACCACGTTCCGACGGCCACGCCCGCCTTTTCGGCCACGTCGGTAAACGTGCCGTCGTGATTGTTGTGGTAGAGGCGGTTCTTGCCGTAGTTCGTCACGTAGAGATCCGGCCAGCCGTCATTGTCGTAGTCGCCCACCGCGCAACCGTAGCCCCAGCGGTCGTTGGCCACGCCCGCCTTCGCTGTCACGTCGGTAAACGTGCCGTCGTGATTGTTGTGAAACAACGCCGCATGGGGCGGCGTTGTTTTGCCATCCAGAGCATCGTAGGTCGATCCGTTCACAAGGTAGATATCGAGCCAGCCGTCGTTGTCGTAGTCAATCAGGCACACGCCGGGGCCTTTGGCCTCAAGGATGAGGCGCTTTTCCGGCGTGCCCGCCTCATGATGCCATTTCGTAAGGCCGGCGGCCGCAGCTACATTTTGAAAGACAATGGGACCTGTCTTGACAAATCCGCCTGCCGTGATGGGCCGGTGTTTGCTGTCGAACACCGCCGCATGAGGCCCCGCGTTCGCCATACCTCCCGCATTGCTTTGCGGTGCGACTCCCACTAGGGGCTGGCCGCCGGCCGAAGGCATCTGTACCAGCAGGGGGGAGGAGGCGCCCAAGAACAGGAAAGCAAAAAGAAAAACGCGAAGGGCGCGATGATGTAACCGGCTTTGTTGAATCGATGGTTCCCGCTCGCTCCATTTGCGCATCAAAGGCCATACTCCCGAATGAAATCTATCCTCTTCGTCAGCATTGTATCAACTCGCTTTCTAGAGATTGTTCAAGAAGATAGCGCGACGGACTAAGATAGCGCGACGGACTGGTGAAACCATTGTTCGGTAACTACAGCCACGCGGATCGGTCATCCCGTGCAGTACAACCGAAATCGCGCCCCTTCAAAACCCATTTTGGGAACTTGCTGTCGAGACCATGTGCGGGGAATCGTTTGTACTCGCCCCGCTCTATTCGCTCCATTGGCGAACTCGACCGCGCACTGGCCTGCGGATCGTCCGGGCAAAGCTGGATGGGCATTGCTTGTCACCAGGCTCATTGCGGACGCATCTCGCCGGTGGGTTGGAACGCGAAGCCGGAGATCCTGTTCCCTGAGGCAAGAACATCGCGCATATGGCCAGGGTTTGCGCCGCCACGAGCCGCCGCCTGTTTCAGCAGGCCAAGCGCAACTGCTGGGTCCGTCCCAGCCGGTAAGCGAAAGATCCACGGAATATTGGCCGAGGTGAGGGAGTTATCGTCACTCAGCGCGACCACCGGAACAAAGCACTTCAACGCCATCTGTTCAGCCAGGTGGCTCGCGTCGCGGTCGAGCGCCACGATGGCTACAGCATGTTCCTCCATGAGATCGTGAACCAGTTGCGTGGATGCCGCACCCCAGTTTTGATCACTCTCGATCGGCAGCGGAATCCACTCTCCACCGCTCTGCAAAACTGCTTGAACCTCCGCGGAGCGGACAACCGCGTTGGCATGAGGACCAAAGACGACCACCCGCGCCGGCCCCGCGGACATGGGACGGAACGATGGCGGAGCGAGACCGACCACGTCTTGTCCTACACGCGCGGAAGTTGTGGGTGCTACAGCCGAAGACTCCGCCGCGGCTACGGTGTGCTGCGCGGCCGGCGGCTCGATCATCGGCTCAAGCCTGTAAGTAATCGTGCCGTTATGCACCGTGCCCAGGTACATCGGCGACACATTTTTCTGGTTGGGATCGAAGTTCATGGGGCCGGTGACGCCGTCGTAATGCCGCACATGATCGAGCGCATCCTGAATACGAACGCGGTTCAATCCCGCTCTGCAGATCGAATCGAGCAGGATATTCATGGCGTCATAGGCGAGCGAGGCAAACTGGTCCGGCTTTTCGTGATAGCGCGTCTCAAAGCGCTGGTTGAAGGCGAGCCAGCGCGGATCCTTGCGCGTGGGATTGTACGGGAAGACCGCCTCAAAGCCCTCGGCGGCCGGGCCGGCGTCGGCAAGCAGTTCCGCGCCCAGCGTGCGGTAGGAGCCAAAGACCCTCTGCTTCATCCCCATGGCGCGCATCTGCTTCAGGATCATGGCGGCGGGAGCCTCGTCGGCCCACAGCACGATGGCGTCGGCGCGCGAGTCGCGAATGTTCTGCAACTCGCGACTGAAGTCGGTGTCACCGGCCATATACTTCTGCTCAATGACCACGGGATGGCCGAGACGGCGTGCGGCGGCGCGGAACTTGGGAACCCCCATGCGGCCGTAGCGGTTGTTGATGCGCAGGATGGCTACGCGCTTGAGGCCAAGCTGAGTGAAGATGCGGCGCGCCAAGGTGTAGCTCTGCACGCGGTCATCCTGCAGATCGGTAAAGTACCAGGGTACTGACGTCTCTGGAATCGTGGGGTCGGTGGAAGCCGAATTGACAATGGGGATCTCGGCCTTCAGCGCCACGCGCAGCATGATGTGCGTTGACTCGGAGCTGATGGAGCCGAAGATCGCCCAGGCTTTCTCGTCGTAGATGAGCTTGACCGCAGCGTCCGATGCCGAGCCCCAGATGGCGGGATCGGTGGGCCGGCTACTGCCGGCGACAGCGCCTGCCTGCCAGTTGTTGTAGTCTCCATGCAGCATCAGCCGGTAGGGAATGCCGTTATAGCCGCCTCGCGCATTGGCTTCGTCCACCGCCATCTGCGCGCCGTGCAGCATCCGCACGCCAAAAACGTGGTCAGGATCCTCGGGCGAAATGGGCCCGACGAAACCGATGCGCACGTCCTTGAGCCCTTTGGGATCGGGCTTGTCCCGCCCCGGCCCCGTCCAGATCGTCGGCTGAAGATAGTAGGAGTAGTACGGCTTTTTAAACTTGGCGAACGGTCTCATGTCCTCCGGTTCACCGGCGTAGGGCTCGGCCGTCCACGCCCGCTCCGGGCCAGGCGGATGAACGCCGCACTGGCACTTGGTCCGATGTTGTTCCTGATGCTGTGCCGATTGCGCATTCGGCTGCTGGCACAAAACTGCGGCCGCACATCCTCCGGCGCAAAAACAGGCCACGGCCAACAACCATCCCTTTCGCATGACCGTTACTCCTTGCTGCTGTCCTTCTTGGTCCGGAACATGGCAATGGCTT